>JAEAME010002313.1_pt1 | contig 11359 bp, 10 predicted proteins | sample 8958731 | NCBI WGS metagenome assembly JAEAME01 (sample SAMN16933194, study PRJNA681113) | bioreactor sludge metagenome | isolation source: anerobic bioreactor sludge (Control) | place: India:Bengaluru | collected 2018-10-24 | reverse complement strand
CGGTGCTGATGTCATCCCAGAACCAGGTATAGTCCGGGTGGAGGAACGCCCCTTCACAACAGAGTGCAACCGCCTCGAGTTCGTCTGCTGGTCTCGGAAAACCTCCCTCGAGCTGCCACCACTCCTCGCAGTATGCAGACGGGATCAGCGGGTGGTTGTTCTCAATGAATTCCCCGTAACTGATCAGGATCTCCCCGGTATCGAGGATCCACTCCACGTCCGGGGCAAGCGCCTGGGCAGTCTCCTCGTCATCGATCCGGATCACATCGCCGTTCTTCAGCCGGACGGTCGGCCCCTCGATGGAGTCGACCGGCACGATCCCGGCGGCCTTGCCCGGCCGCTCTATCTTCATCTGGGTGCCGACGGCCAGAAAATCGTCGAGGATACGCATTGTCGCAGGGTTGATCCCGGCCGCAGCAAACCCGGTATTCCTCGATCGGCCGTAGCGGAGCCGGAACCCCCCCTTCCTCATCGGGTAGGAAAAGACCGGACGACCCCCGATAAGGTCCCGGAGATACTTGTCTTTTGGCAGGAGTGCATCGCCCTCCGCATCCGTGCTCTTCACCGCCCCGGAGATCAGCTCCTCCAGCCATTCCCACCCGTCCATCTTCATAGTACGGACATACTTCTGGACCTTCGGGGCCTTGAGCGCCAGCCCCTCGGCAAGCACGAGCGCCATCCCTCCCCGGACCGCGTTCGTCTCGACCCGCTCGAGGTTCCGGTACCCGCTCACCTCCTCCTGCTCTGTCCCTTCCCCATCGATGCAGACCGGGCAGTTCCCGACGATAAGGCGGATCTCCCTCTCCCCGGGAAGATACTGGAGGTTCATGATGGTGTTGTACTGCCGGACCTCCTCGATGTAGCGTTCAACCTCCTCTTCCCTCGGGTTGTACCTGCCGATTCCCAGTGCACGCCGCACGTAATCCCCGACCAACACGGAAAGGGCCTGCGCCGTCCCCCCTGCACTCCTGATGGGTCCGGCATAATAGATGCGGAGATACTCCGTCCCGTCATCGTTTTTACCAGTCCCTACCTTGGCTATTCCCTCGGTCGGGGCTGCGACCACCCCTTCGGTCAGCATCGCCATGGCCGTGCGGATCGCGTGGTCGAGCACCTCCTCACGCGACTGCTCGCCAAACCGGCGTGCAACAAAATCATCGCCGATCCGGAGGGCAGCCTCCTCCCGGCTCATGGTGGATTCAAGTTCGCGTATCCGGACCGCTATCCCCCGGATGCCGAGCAGCGCCTCCACCCGGTCGGCAAGGTCGCTTGCGACCGGGATCTCGACCTCGGTCCGGGGGTCGATCCCCACCGCACGGGCACGGTTGGCAACCTCGAGTGCAGAAAACAACTCCGCTTCAAGGACCGCCTTGTACGACTCCATCGCCTCTGACCGCTGCACCGTCATACGTTTGTTCCAGACTAGCTGTTTTTGTTCCGCACCGCAAAAAAGTCGACCGGTCTGGTTCAGGGCTGCTGGAAATCCTCGTCATCGGCATGCACCATCTCGAGGATCCCGGCCTCCCCCATCCCAAATAGGGTGAGGGCGGCACATTTCCGAAGTTCCGGGTCCGGGCCGGAATACACCTCTTTCAGCCGGTCGATTGCAGGAGCACCGATCCGGCAGAGCGCGGCAGACAGAAATCCTCTCAATGCAGGATCGGCACCCTTCATGGCCGAGAGCAGGGGGTCCACCGCCGCTGCACCCATGTGACCGAGCGCTGCCGAGCCGTAGCGCCGGAAATCAGGGTCCCTGTTGCCCTTCAGGGCAGCAATCAGCGGCCCGACAGCCGGCGGCCTGATGCGGGCGAGCGCAAGGGCCGCATACCACCGGAAATCATTGCTCTCTGCCTGCTCCATAGCCTGTATCAGCGGACCTGCGGCCGGAGCCCCGGTCTCTGACAGTCGTTTTACTGCGGCCAAGCGGACGTTCCGGTCCTGGTCCGCGAGTGCTGCAATGTCCTTGTCAATTCCCTGCTGCATGCCAGTCTCCTCCCTCGGTATCATCACAGCGGTTCACCCGCTGTGGCACAGGTGTGTCCCGGTCCCTCTTTGATCGGGACACTGCCTGATCTCCATGAGCGTCGCATGGTGGAATGAATCGTGGTCCCGGGAAGGAGCTTTCCTCCTCACCACGATCTCTCCTCTCCGGTTCCAAACGCCCCCTGCCTGCCATGGTCCCTGAACCTGGTCCTGCCCGAAAACCGGGCTGAACAGAGAGGAGGACCCTGCAGACACAGGACCCTCCTGGCGACCTGGCAGCATAGCTATTACTCACGAAAAACCGGAGTATCCTTGAAGGAAAAATCCGGTTTCTCACCTGTCCCTTTCCCGGGAACCTGCGGGGTCTGCCGTGCAACGAGATCATTGACGGCTGACTGCAGGACCGGCCGCACCGCAGGGTCTGCAGTTGCCAGGGCATGTTTCAGGGCACTGACCGCTTCAGGTCTTCCCAACCCGGCAAGCGCCAGGGCTGCACCCTCCACCCTCCTCTGCCCGGGACCGCCAAGGGCCGCGACGAGCGGATCGAACGCTGCCGCTCCCTGGCGGGACAGCGCTGCGATCACCTCCTGTCGGACTTCATCGGACGGATCATCGAGACCCTGCAGCAACGCATCCACCGCAGCTGGATCGGGGATCGTCCCAAGGGCTGCCGCAGCAGCACGCCTCGTCTCAGCGCCCCCGTCCACGATTGCGGTTCGGAGATCGGCGACTGCGGGAGGGCCGATCATCCCGAGAGCATACCCGGCCCGGCTCCTGACAAACCGGTCCTCGTCAACAAGCAGATCGACGAGCGGCCCGACCGCTCGCGCATCCCCGATCTCCCCCAGCACGATGGCCGCTTTCCACCGGATATCCTCGTCAGGGTTTTTGAGGGCTCCTATCAGGGCAGGCACTGCGGGAGGCCCGATCTTTCCAAGCGCCTCTGCGGCCTTCCACCGGATCCCGCTGTACTGATCCCCGGTCAGCGCACCCATCAGGGCCTCGGTTGCCGCGGGATCCCTGCTGTTCCCCAGTTCCTCCACCGCCTCGTACTGCACTGCCGGGTCACGGTTCCGCATGGCCCTGATGAGCCCGGGGACGTCCCCGCGTGCACTCATCTTTTTGACGCTGGCAAAGGAGAAGGTCCTGACCCGCTGCAGGGCTTCAGCCCCCGGAGCAGCGCCACTTTTAAGCCCGGAGGAGAGGGCTGCATCGGTGACCTTGTTGAACATCTGCTCCTGCTCTTTTTTCATATGGTCGATAATGGCGCCGATTATCAGCGCAATTGCGACCAGCATCAGCGCCCTGAGGAGGGTGTTGGCATCGACCTCACCCGTCAGATAATAGGTCCCCGCGGCTAGGGCAGCCCCGAGCACCAGGGCGACAAGGACCGAACGCTTCCCGTACCAGATCGCAGCCAGGACGACCGGGATGTAAAAAAAATGGGAATACACCACCGCTATTCCCAGGTACACGTGGACATAGACCTCGAGGAAGAGTGCTGCTGCGACCAGGGCCACCAGGACGGGCACCTGGTAGTCCCGGTAATCTTTCAGGTGAAGGTCTTTCAGGGCCATTCCAGAAGGATAGTTGCACAAGTGAAAATTTAAAGATGACCGTCCGGGGGCACAACTATTCCGGGGGTCGGGTTGCCGTTCCGACCCGTGGGACCGGGTCGCCTTTCGTTACGTCGGGAGGGCGGGACTGCCCCGTGCACGCCCGGCTGTGGCGACCTCGATGCACTCAGGGGTTGTGCCGATCCGCACCGATGCCCCGCACATGTTCGGGACATAGGCATACGCTTTCCCTGAATTCACCATGATGGATCCATACTGTTCAAGTGCGGGGGATACCACCATGCAGGTGTCGGCATAAACATGCCCGCCACTCCGTTCAATACCGGCTACCGCGTCAGGTGACGCTTCGATCACCTTGCGTGCCGCAAAGACGAAGAGCGGAAGGACCACGCTCCTCCCTTCGAGGAGTTCGGCAATCCTGCCGAGTTCTTCGGATGAGCAATGGGGGCAGCCGAGCGCGACCGCATCGACCGGGATCTCGTCCCTCAGGTCCAGGACCTCTGCCGCTTCTACCGTTATCACCTCAAGCCCGCTCACGTCATAGCCAAAGATCCGGGCGTCGGGGGTGATCCCCTCGATGTGAAACAGCGCAACGGCCCCGGAAGCGGCCATAGCGGCCCCGAGCGCCTTGAGCTGGTCCCTTTTTGGTCGCAGTCCCCGGAAGAACGGGACCTTGTCCCCGATGGTCTTCCCGGCAAGATACCCCAGCGCCCCAAACAGGGCAGTCTCATCCCAGGATCCGGCACCCTCGACCCTGACGACGACCTGGGGTCTCCGCTCCGGGACCAGGTGAAGGCCATATTCGGGAGTCTTTCCGATGATCGCAGCCGCAAGGGCAGAGGGGCCGCCCTCCCGGTTGGTCCGTGCGCCGATGACCGAGTTCGCGTAGGCCACCGCCGAGGACTCAGACCATGCAACATGATCCCCAAACCTCGTCTGGTAAAGGTAATAGGGCGTGCAGGTACAGTCCAGCTTGATACCAAGCCGTGCATATGCTCCGATCACCGCCTCCTGCTTTTCGGCAAAAGAGGGGCTGATCTGCATCTCCCGCCAGAGGACCCGGTCCATCCCTACCGGGTTGAGGACAGTAGGGACCGAAACCCTGGCATCGAGCCGGGAGAGCCACTCAAGGCCGGCCTCGCCAATGGTCTTGTAGGAAGCACCGCTCACCTGGGCGCTCTGGATGGGGACCAGCCGTTCTGCGGAAAACACCTTGCCCAGTGCAACCAGGATCTCCATCATCTGCTGCCGGGTCTCACCGGATTCCCCGGCCAGGATCGCCTCTTCATCGGGGAGCAGCTGCATCACGGCTCAGTCCCACCCGGCTCTCCTGAACTCGTCTTCCCTGCCAAGCGGCATCGTGGCATCGACCCCGACCTTGACATTGGTCCCGTCCTCCGCCTGGCACGGGTCAAGGGACGACCCCCTCGTACCGGGTACTACCAACAGGTCCTTGTCACCCCTCACCCGTGTTGCGATCGCAAACTCGACCTCCTGGGGGTCGGACGGGTCGATATCCTCGTCCACCACCACGACATGTTTCAGGGAGGTGTGGGCGGCGAGGGCTGCCAGGATTGCGTTCTTCCCATCCCCCTGGGTCTGTTTCCGGACCTGGATGACCGCATGGAAGTACCCGCACCCGCCTGTCGTCAGGACCACGTTTCTTACATCGGTCACTCCTGCAACGGCACGGTAGATGACAGGTTCGTACGGGGTGCCCATCAGCATCTTGTGCTCGTTGCCGGCCGGAAGGATCCCGTGGTAGAGGAAGTCTGGTTTCAGGTGCATCCCGGTAAACTCGATGACCGGCTGGTCGCGGACGGTGTCATAGGTCCCGGTAATGTCGACAAACGGACCTTCCGGTGCAGTTTCTCCTCCGATATATCCTTCGAGCACGATCTCCGCATCAGGGACGAGCACGCCATTTGGGCACTGGAAGACCCGGATCTCCCCGCCGAGCAGCTCGGCCGCGTAGGAGAGCTCCTTTCCCTTCGGCACCCGGGTGCAGCTGGCAATGGTGACGGCCGGGTGGACTCCGATCGCCACAGCGATGGGCAACCGGTCGCCCTTCTCCTGTGCAGCCCGGTGAAGGGAATAGGTATGCCGTCCCTCAACGAGCCGCGCTGCGACCTTTTTTTCCGAAAGGACGAGCATCCGGTGAATCGAGGCATTTGCGATCTCCCCGTACCGGGAGAACACAATCCCTGCCGTGATATACTTCCCGGCATCCAGGGGAAAATGTTTCATGATCGGGATCTTTCGGAGGTCTGGTGGGGACATCGAAAGGTTTCCCTCCCGGACAACACGTCCCTGGTACTCTGCCGCGGAGAGCCTCCGGACCATCTCATGTTCGGGAATATCGAGGGCGAGCGAGACTGCTTTTCTTGTGGCGGTCACATTCATGACGCCCTGTCTCCCTTCCAGGTTGTGGAAGAGGAGCAACCGGTCGGTCCCGTGCGCCAGCCTGCACGCTTCGTACTCAGTGGCTACCTGCTCCTCGTACTCGATGACCTCCCCGCACTCCCTCATCTGGTCGATAAAACCCCGCATACCACCCGGTTCTTCCATAGACCTCCCTCCGGCTCTTTCCTACCTCAGGTTGGCGATGCTCTCATATTAAGTCCATGACTGCCCGGTTCGGTCGGCAGGAGCGGAGCCATTCTTGCATGCGAATCCATCTGGGAGTACCACTTTGGGGGATGTGAAGAAGGAGGCTCCTGTGCGTTTCATGCGAAAAAACCGGGGCGACCGGAAAGAAAAAAGCGATTATTTCCGATCCGAAAAGAGTGTTGATGGGTCAGCCTTTCGGCGGGGCATAAAACCGGAACCGGAATGCTGCATCTTCAAGCTCTTTTGCAGCATCGGGGTCAAGGTCTTTTCTCGCTGACCGAACGATGGTGTTGAGGATATTGGTCTGGCGGAGCACATCGTAATTCCCGGACGGGGTCTCGTTGAGAAAATCGAGCAGCTCGTTGACATTTTTCAGCACCTCGCCGGATGCGACCAGGTTGAGCCGGTTCAGGGTATGCGCGAGGCGTCGCTTGGCCATATCGAGTTTGTATCCATCGGAACCCGCCACGTTCAGATCGGTCACCGCATGGAAGAGTTCCTCGTAGACCTTCATTCTGTACCTGCTGCGGACCAGGCGGAGTTCCCGGCTTTCGGCGTAAAGGTAGGTGAGGCAGAGTGCGCATATCACCACTACAACGCCTATCGTGACTACTATCCAGTATTCGAGCACGTGTATCCCCCTCGCTGCTAGTTTCCAGCTCGATGCTGATAAACTTTATTTTTTGAACCGGGCAGCAGCCCGGGTTACAGCTTCAGCCGCTCCTGCGTGGTGAGCGGACGGATGTGGAGGATCTCCCGGGCTGCTGCGGATACGGCCGTTACATGCTCCGGCGGGGTATACACCCCGAGCCTCCACTGGCCCCGGCGCGTCTCGTTCAATGTCGTCACCAGAGGGGAGATCTCCTCGAGCCCGATCAGGCGGTTCCGGTTCCGGATCATGACATGCACCGACATGGACCGGGGGAATTCGGGGATGTCGACCAGGACTTCATGGGGTTCCACGCCCGCGGCATCTGCAATCATGGCTGCAACGATCCCCCGGTGTGCCGGATGCATCTCCTGCACGACCATGGTGGGGCTGACCTGCTCCCGCCCGACATAGAGCGCCCGCTTGTAGAGCTTCCTCTGGTAGATCTTTTCTGCAAGGACCCTGGCGGTTTCGGACGGGGAATGGAGGAGGCGCTGCATGCAGCCGGAATCATCGAGACGCATGAACGCAAACGGGTCCGCCACCTGGCTCTTCTCCAGGTGGGCATGGACGGCTGCCGACAGCATCATCTCGGCAATACGGCTGACGTGGTGGAAGTAAACCGCCGGCCGCATGAGGGTCCGGGCGATGAGCAGGGATTCCGCGGCATTGATCCCGCCCTCTTCAAGGGCGATGTACCCGTCCGCACGACAGGTATTCCGTATGAGCCGGTGCGCATCCACGGTCCCGTAGGGTGCACCGGTGTAGTGGGCGTCACGCAGGAGGTAATCCATCCTGTCCACGTCCAGTTCGCCGTGAATAATCCCCGAAAGGGGGTGGTTCCCGGAGAGAATGGAGGATGTCTCCTTGGGACTGATCCCATGCCGCTCCATGCAATCGGAGAGCTCCCGTTCTCCCAGGAGCCATGACGCATCGTGATGGGACCTCCCGCACAGTTCCTTCATGACCGGCTCGATGGCGTGGGAGAACGGCCCGTGCCCGATGTCATGGATAAGGGCAGCGGTCGCGACCAGTTTCTGCTCCTCTTCCGAGAGACTCAGCTGCCGCGCCATCACGTTTGCAAGATAGAGGGTGCCGAGCGAGTGCTCAAACCGGGTGTGGTTTGCCCCCGGATAGACAAGGTACGAGAACCCGAGCTGGCGGATAAAGCGGAGGCGCTGGAGCACCGCGGAGTCGAGCAGGTCGAGCGCATAGGGTGCCACCTCGATATACCCATGCACCGGGTCCTTGATGATCTTCATCTGACACCTAAACAGTCTTGGGATCGAGCAGATAAAGGTATTGAGTGATGATCACCTTTCTCTCCGGAGGGACCGGGACCCCCAAACTGGTGCGGGGGATGCGCAGGCACGTGCCCGACCACGCGATATCCGTCATCGTCAATACCGCAGAAGATATCTGGATTTCAGGAAACCATCTCTCCCCGGATATCGATACCCTGCTCTACCTCTTTTCAGGGCAGCTCAACACCGATACCTGGTGGGGTATCCTGGGCGACTCCTTCCATACGCACGAAGAGGCGAAACGCCTCGGCGTGGATGAGTTTATCGGGATAGGAGACCTGGACCATGCTCTCCATATCGCCCGTGGCGAACTGCTCCGGCAGGGGTATTCGCTCACCGAGGTGATACGGATCCTGTCCTCCCGGATGGGTATTGCCGCCTGCGTGCTTCCCATGACCGATGGGGAGCTGACCACCCTTATCCGGACCGATACCGGCACTATCCATTTCCAGGAGTACTGGGTGAAGCACCTGGGGACCCTCCCCATACGGGAGGTAATCAGGCACGCACCTGCCGGATCCCCTTGTGCAGGTGCAGAGGTCGTCGAAGCGATCGAGAACGCTGACCTGGTGATCATCGGGCCGAGCAACCCCATCACCAGCATCCTCCCGATCCTCGAATGCTCTGGCGTCATCCCTGCGCTGAGGGATGCGTTCGTAATCGTGGTCAGCCCCTTTATCGGGGATGCTCCGGTCAGCGGACCTGCCGCAGCGCTGATGAGAGCCCGTGGCCTCTCCCCTGACTCCGCCTCCACCTTCTCCCTCTATGAGGACTTTTGCGATCTCTTTGTGCAGGATATTCGGGACACGGTCACCGTCCCCGGCAGTCTCCGCTACGATACCCTCATGACCGACATAGAGAAGAGTGCAGCTCTCGCGGGAGCGCTGCTTGAGGCCGGCAGGAAAGGGAAGGAGGCAGGTAAAGCCGGGGACCGGCCTGCGGGTCCTTCCTGACAGGCCGCGTGTCGATGGGATGCCCGTTATTTTCCATGAGCTTTTGGCTGTTCATGACAGTGCCTGCATACGGAAAAGAGCCGCCTCGCTGCTGTGTGGGAGGGCTGGCATTGGGGGTGTTCTCAGGGATACCCCTCCCGTCACTGAACCGCAGCAAGGGCGCCCTTTGGGGGCGGCGGCATGCATCGCCGCCAGGGCGACCTTTAAGGGTTCGATTATGGGGGGGTTGAGAAGCGATTCGCCCCCACACATTACCAGTTCATCCATCGTCCCCACTCCAGGGAACGATGAGCCGCTTTTCGAACATCCTGGAAACGGGCTGTCAGTATCGGCTGGACCTTGTCCACCCGAGGGGCATCACATCTGAACCCGGAAGCACTGGCGGAAAAAAATCACGGAACGAGTGTGAAGGTCGCGGTCTCCTGTAAGCCCTGTACCTCCAACCCGGAGATCTCGACCGAATAGTCCCCGGGGACAAAGCCCGTGGTGTTCAGGAGGTAGTACCAGGTATTCTGCCCGCCCGGTGACCCGGCCTGTACCTCTATCACTGCGGTGGCGCCCGAGAAGTAGGTGGGATCGGTCTTGTTCGTCGGGCCGAATGGGACCGACATGATATTGACGAGCAAGGGGTTTTTTGGCGAGAGAATGGTCGTACCGGTGATCAGCAGCTCGTCACCTTCATGGTATACCCCGCCTGGTACGAACTGCACCGGTCCAGGTTCAGGAGGAGAAGGCAGAGGGTGCGTCACGGGGGTAGGAACTGAGGGTGTCGGGGAGGGCATGGCAGGGAGCGTGCTCTCAGGTACCTCCATCGGGTCTGCGTCCTGGAGACAACCGGGAAGGAGTATCATCCCCACGAGGACGGCGGTGACCAGGGCATGGTGCAGTTTCACGGGAATAGATTGCGGGAAGATTCATATTAACCTTGAGGCAGCAGACTACGCCACACTCAGACAACAGACTTCGCAATACTCAGGCTGCAGACCACGCTATAAATAGAACACTGGATAATATGTTCCTCCAACAGAGCAGGGAACCTGCACCTGCATTGCATCTAAGGAGCTCTTGAATCATGCCCGGACCAACCATGGAATTACGCGAGGAGGTCATCGTCGCCCTCAATGCACGGTATCCCGCACTGAAGAAACTCTACGGGGTAAAGAAGATCGGAATCTTCGGCTCTCTCGCCCGTGGCGATGAACACACGGGCAGCGACATCGATATCGAGGTCGAGTTTGAACAGGGGAGTGACACCTACCGCAATTACATCGGGCTTGCCCTGTACCTTGAAGAGCTCCTGGGAGGCAGGCGGGTGGACCTCGTCACCACCCGGGTGCTCGAAGGATACCTCCATTCTGACGTGGCTGCAGACCATGCGGAAAAAAATCGTGACCGGGTGTATGTCTCCCGCATGCTCGAGGAGATGGCATTCCTGCTCCAGCGGAAGAAGAATCTCGGTCTCCGTGAATTCTCCCACGACGAGCTGATGAAAAGGGCGGCGATACGGTCGCTCGAGATTATCGGTGACGGGGCATCGCAGACCTCAGAAGCGACAAAGAGGGCCTATCCCGGGATTCCCTGGAAGGAACTGGCCGGCATGAAAGACCGGCTTGCCGGCATGTATTTTTCCCCCGACTGGGTGCTGGTATGGGACATCCTTGCCGTGGAGATCCCGGCAGTGGAGCCGCGGCTGCGCTCACTTGCCGCATCGCTCTGATCCCTCGTCACCAGCACGGTGCCCGGCAGGAAAAAAGAGATTATCTCTCCCCTCCCATAGCTTCTAAGGTTTCTATGCGGATACCAATAGAAGAGGTGACTCCCGGGACGGCACAGGCCGAAGTGATCGGCTGGGTCCACGAGGTGCGGGACCTTGGTGGCCTCACCTTTTTCCTGATAAGGGACAGGACCGGCATTGTACAGGTTACCATCCCGAAAAAAAAGGTGGGAGAGGCGGTCCTTGCAGCCATCCGGGATGTCTCACGGGAATCGCTCGTCCGGGTCACGGGGAGCGTCAAGGCGATCGAGAAAGCACCCGGCGGCAGGGAGCTTTTGCCTGATTCCTTTGAAGTGCTGGCAAGGAGCGGAAGCCCCCTTCCGCTCGATGTGGCAGAGAAGGTCCCTGCCGACCTGGATACCCGTCTTGACGCACGGTTCCTCGATGCCCGCAGGCCACGAGTCACGGCCATCTTCCAGGTCAGGAGTGCGGTGACACGGGAGACGTATGACTACCTTTTCTCCCGTGGTTTTATCAACATCACCACGCCGAAAATTGTCGCTGCAGCC
>JAEAME010002310.1_pt1 | contig 11359 bp, 8 predicted proteins | sample 8958731 | NCBI WGS metagenome assembly JAEAME01 (sample SAMN16933194, study PRJNA681113) | bioreactor sludge metagenome | isolation source: anerobic bioreactor sludge (Control) | place: India:Bengaluru | collected 2018-10-24 | reverse complement strand
CAATGGAAATTATGTTTATTATACTCCAACTATGAACTATAATGGTCCTGATTCATTTACTTATATAATCAGCGATGGTTATGGTGGATTTGACACAGCAATTGTACATATTACAGTAACTAGTGTAAACGACCTTCCAGTTGCTAGTTTCAATTTTGAACCAATAAATCCAATAATACAAGAGATAATTTTTTTCAATAGCACCTCATATGATGTAGAGGACGCTATCTCGAACTATACCTGGAATTTCGGAGATGGAAATATCAGCTATAAACAAAAAACAACGCATTCTTATAACAAATATGGTTCATATCTTATCACATTGAAAGTAACAGATAATGATGGTTTAAACAATACGATTCAGAAAACAATTAAAATATCAGTAAATTATCCGCCTTACATCCGCGATCCTTCACCAAGAAATTATGCAACTGATGTAAACGAGGATATTTATATTAGTTGGGCTGGTGGTGATCCGAATTCAGATATAGTAAAATTTGATGTTTATTTTGGGATAACAAATCCGCCTGCCAAGGTTAAGAGCAATCAATCTGAAAATGTTTACAATCCCGGATTAATGGACTTTACAACAACCTATTATTGGAAAATTGTTGCTTGGGATAATCATGGAGAAAAAAACACAAGTCCAATCTGGCATTTCACAATTCGGACAAATCATCCACCTGTTGCAATGCCAGATAGATATAGTACCAATGAGGATTCCACGCTTTCAATAACAGAACCTTATGGTTTACTTAGAAATGATAACGACCCAGATTATGATATTATGACTGTATTAAAAGTATCTAGTACTACAAGCGGCTCAGTTACAATTCAAAGTAACGGGAGTTTCAGTTACACCCCAAAAGCAAATTATCATGGCTATGATACATTCACATACAAAATTTATGATGGATACCTTTACTCTACAGTAGTAAATGTGACTATTACTATTAAACCAGTGAATGATCGACCGATATTTGGAACATCATCTCCAAAGAATGGTTCATCAGTATACAAGTTGAGTTTAACCTGGAGCATTCCAATCAATGATATTGAAGGTGAAAACTTCCTATGGACTATCCAATGCAGCAATGGACAATACAGTAAAAGCACCAGCGATGAAGCCAATGGAACAAAAACACTGAAGCTATCTAATCTTACATATTCAAAATCATATAAGATCTGGGTGAACGCCACAGACCCAACAGGTAGCGGACTACACACACGTAAATGGTATACTTTTACCACCAAAAAAAGCGGAGGAAGCAGTAGCGGAGGAGGTTATATACCAACTGTTCAAGAAAAAATAAATACCCCACCAGTAGCAAATGCAAATGGCCCATATTATGAATTTATAAATATGTCAGTTACATTTGATGGATCAACTAGTAAAGACACAGATGGCAACATAACAAACTACACATGGGTTTTTGGAGATGGAACTACTGGAACCGGAAAAACAACTACACATACATACCATATATCTGCAAATTACACAGTAACATTAACTGTTACAGATGATAATGGAAAAACCAATATCGATACAACTTATGCTATTATCACTGAAAAACCAAATCATCCACCAACTGCAAATTTCTCTTATATACCTATTAACCCAACAACAGATGATATCATACAATTCACAGATTTATCTAAAGATACTGACGGCTCTATTATTTCATATTATTGGAACTTTAGCGATGGAATAAATTCTACAGATAAAAATCCGAATCATATATATACAATAAATGGAACATACCATGTAAACTTAACAATTAAAGATAACAATAACGCAACAAGTACGATTTCAAAAACAATTTTTGTAGAAAAGAATTATACTGAAGTTAAAACAGATGATACAACTGAAAAGAGAACACCAGGTTTTGAATTAATAATAATTATTGTCGGAGTAGCATTGGTCTTGTTTTTAAAACGAAAGAAATAGAAAAAACAATTGTATACTTCTTAAAGACTAAAAAATATTTCAAACTATTTTTATTCTATCCTTTAAACTATCTATAAATCTTAAAGGTTCCATAGGAGTAATTAAAAAATTATAATTATTTTTTGTTGTAACCAGCACTCCATCATTAAAATTACTCATAGCAACAGATGCATGTCCAACACCTGGAAAATAATACCTACCACCTAACAAACTAGCACCAAAAATCCTAAAACCAAGAGGAATAGGAAACTTCTTAACATCTTTGATATCTGAAAATATAATATTATGTTTTTTCAATAAACCTACAATTATAAGCTGATCCTTAGAAATAATAAAAACTAATCTATATGCTTTATACAGCGTAAAAACAAAAACAACAATTATTATAAAATACACAGCAACAAAAACAATTATTTCAAAAAATACCATAGGCGCAATAAAAGGCATACCAATAAACATCATAAACAAAAAAATTAAAATTCCTATGTATAAACCCGTAATCCACTTTGATACCCTTGACTTAAAAATAATATCATTATCAGAATTCATTTTTTTTAAATCATCTCCAAATTTAAATTAATTTTTCAAAAAAAAGCTATCTAAATATTTAATTTAAAGATATCTAAAAACCTTAATTTCTTGATTTTTTTCAAAAAATCTTTAATTATTAATAATCTATATCAATTGATTTTTAATATCTTTTTTTAAATAATATGATATCAAAACTATTATTTATTGAACCACCAAAAACCTATTGGTTTCTCATGGGTGATTACCTTCCACCACCCTCATCTTTACTAATTCTATCTGCATATGTAGAACGAGAACTACCTGAACTAGAAATCGATATTCTTGATTGTCAAGCAGAACAAATGAACTGGAAGGATCTTAAAAAATATATAGAATCATCAAAACCATCAATGATACTTACTTCAGGATTCACATGCAACACCTATACCTGTGTTAAAACATGCGAAATAGCAAAAAAAATTGAAAATAAAATTATAACTGTTGTAGGCGGGATACATTTTTCATTTACATCAGAAGAATCATTAACAAATTTTCCAGAAATAGATATTATCATAAGAGGAGAAGGAGAACTAACTCTTGTTGAACTTATAAAAACATTAAATAAAAAAGAAAAAATAGACAAAGTCAAAGGAATCAGCTTCAGAAATAAAAAAAATATAATACATACACCCGCACGCCCACTTATCAAAAATCTCGATAACCTCCCATATCCTGCCTATCATCTTTTAAAAAAAAATATTAAAAAATATCACTTCACAATGATGACCGGAAGAAACACAAAATACATGATCCTTGAAACAGCAAGAGGCTGTGAATACAAATGTTCATTCTGCACACAATGGAATTACTGGAATGCCACTTGGAGAACAAAATCACCAAAACGTATTGTAGATGAAATTCAATATTTAAATGAAGAACTTGGCGGAGAATTCCTATGGTTAACTGATGATCATGTTAACATAAGAAAACGAGGAATACAAATATACGACGAATTAAAACATAGACGATGCAAAGATGACATAATGCTGTTTTTTCAAGCAAGAACCGATGATGTAGCAAATAACCCTGAAATAATAAAAAAACTACGCGATGTTAGTGTATACTGGATATTATGTGGAGTAGAAAACGATTCTGAAGAAAATTTAAAAGAATATAAAAAAGGAATTAAAAAATCAGACGCCTATAATGCTATAAAAACATTAAAACAAAACGATATATTCGCACAAGCAATGTTTGTCATAGGTTCCAGAAGAGATACACACCAATCAATAGAAAACCTAAGACAATTCTCTATAGATCTAGCACCAGATTTTGCAATCTATACAACTTTAACACCATTCCCAGGTACAATATATTATGAAACAGCAAAAAAAAACAGGTGGATAGAAGATTACAACTATTCAAATTATGATATGGTACACGCAATCATGCCTACAGAAACACTAACTAGAAAAGAAGTTCAAGAAGAACTATTAAGATGCTATAAAACATTTTATGGGTCTATACACAAAAGCATCGCAGGAGTTTTTTCAAAAAATAAACTAAAAAGAACAGTCTACCGTCATATGGCAGGTCAATTTGTATTATCAAAATTAAGGAGATTAATTTGAAACAAATAAAAAATATTTTTTATTATTTTATACTATCTATCCTAGCAATTATTTTAATTATAGTAATGATACTAATCAAACCAAATACTACAAACACAAACAATCCTACAGATAAGCTAATTGTAGTAGGAGTATTTTTTATAAGTTGTATATTTGGTATATCCATTGCAATATATCCAAACTGGTGGAGAAAAAACAAACAAAAAACAAATCAAAAAATAAATCTAAAAAAACCAAAAACAAGTAGATTATACAAAGGTCATCATCCCGATTGTAATATATTTAAAAACCATATCATACTAATTAAGAACAAACCACGATGCACTGGATGCCTAGGTCTCATTATAGGAGCAATATCATCTTTTTTATTAATAACAATATACTTAATTTCTCCTATAAAAATTTCTAAAACATATTTTTTCATATTTATTACAATAGGAATTATAGTATTATTCTCTATCTATATAGAGATTTTATTCTTAAAAAGAAACACATCAATTCATATTATACTAAATAGTTTATTAATAATAAGTTTTTTAACAATAACAATAGGTGTTTTTGAAATAACTAAGAACCTAATATACTCTATATCAACAATCCTTCTATGCTTCTTATGGTTAAATACAAGAATAATTTTTTCTAAACAAAAACATAAAAGAACCTGCCAATCCTGTAAACAAGAATGTAAATCCTACTGATCCTTATTATTTAACGTTTAGAAAGAATACGTAAACCAAAAATTATAATGAATATAGCTATTACTCCAGCAAAAATCCAACCAAACTCAACATTATTAACCCAACCAAGTAGATTAGGATAAGATTTTGATAATCCTTTTATAATAACTTCAAAGATAATCAACAGACCAACAAGTATTATAATGACACCCCAGAAAATAGCCCAACCACGACCGCTTGGACCACCTGCGCATTCTTCTTCGCAGCGTTTTTCCACTTCTTTATCTCGACCTTTCTTTGTAAAATCTAAAGTAGAACCACATTTTTTACAATACTCTGCATCATCCTCATTTTTAGTTCCACATTTCTGACAATATGTCATAATTAATCCCTCTATCATCATATGTTAACAATTATTTCTATTTAAACCCTTATTTTTTATAAACCATTTTATAAAAAAACTATTTTTTCATATTCACTTTTTTTATTTTTTCTCCAAGGCAACACCTGCAACCTTAATCAAATAACCTACAAGAAGAACAATAACAAAAATCATCAACATATATTTTTCACGCCAAACAACCTCAGCATTTATTAGTTCAAAATTACCAATACTAATTCCTACAATAGATAAAATATTCACAATTATCCAAGAAATAAAAACAAAAATAAAAGCTGTTATAACAGGAGAAACCCATTGATATTTTTTATATCTACGATAAAAATATGAATTATAAGAATGGACCGCATGTTCTCGTTAAAAGTTTCGTTGGTCAGATCGTTGTAAAGTGAAAATGTATAAAAACAAAAATCAAAAGTAAATATTCAAATAAAAAATTACTAATAACACCCATAACAGGAGTTTCCTCAGATACGATTCTTAAACCTTCTATAATAAACCTCAATATAATTATAACAATAAAACTAGAAACTAAAGGACCAAAAATTTTAAAAGTACGATCCCACCAATTATCTAAATTACTACCGGCTCTATCTTTTGCTTTCTCAAGTTTTAATCCAATATCTTTTGTTTCTTGACCAATTTTTTCAACAGATTTTTCTATCTTCTCTCCTGCTTTTACACCTACTCTACCTACACCATCAGCAAAATTTTGAATATTTTTCTCAACAGTATTTACTTTTTTTATTGTATCAGTAAAAGAATTGCCGCATTTAATACAAAACTGCGCTTCATCATCATTTTTTTCTCCACATTTAATACAATAAACCATTTTATCTCTCCAAACCATTATTTTAAAACAAATTTTCCTTTATTATCAAATTTAATAAAAATTATAATCCCGATTAAAACTATAGCAATTAAATTTTTTATCATCTTTATACAGCCATATAATATACAACAATACTATTTTATCAAAGATTATTTATTGCATATAAATATTTTCCACTATTTTATTACAAAAAACTATTAATTAACAGATTTTTTTAAATTTTTTATGAATGAACTTTTTTGGAAAATTATATATAACAAATTAATACACTATATTATATAAATAAAAAATTATGAATATAATTATATATCAATCATAGATACCATACAAGATTTCTATCTAAAAAAAATAAGTAGGTTAGAATAATACTAAATAAACTGACCAAAATTAACAAGAGAATTAAAAATCATTTTAATTCAACACAAAAATAATAACCGAAACAAAGAAAGATACTTATGTTAACAAAATTGGGGAGAATCATAGAAAAAAGACCATGGTTCGTGGTTCTATTAGTTATACTTGCAACTATCGGTTTTTCTATATTTATCCCAAGTCTAAATTTTGAAACGAATTTCGAAAATTTTAGTCCAGATAATGAACTAGTTAAAGCAAACAAAAGAATATCAGATTATTTTGGTACAAGTCCACAAGTTTTACTTCTCTATGTAGAAAAACAGCAAGTAGATAGCACCATCGCCCCACAAGCGTTGCGAGACCAATATAAAATCCAAAAAGAAATTGAAAAACTTCCTATGGTTAATAGTACCGTCTCAATTGCTACCTTCGTAGACACAGTTTGTCAGATGGAATTTGGCAAATCTTTGGAAAACAGCACAGATGAAGAGATTAATATTGCATTAAACGATTTATTAAACGAATCTACTCAATCGCAAACCAAAATTTTAAATACTGTTGATCCAAACGAACCAGTAGATTACAATTTACATCCTTATCTTTCCAAAGGAAAATCAGCTGACAGTATTGACATTAAAAATTACTATATAACAAAAGATAACAAGACTATAACTTATTCCATAGAAGTATATGACCTTTCCTATTTTAAATCAACAAATAAACCACCATTATCAAAAATTAGTACTATGGAATGGTATATAGAATTTGAAAACTTGTTAATCCCTCCAGAATACAGTATGAAATATCAGATAGCTGCACGTATTCAACCATCTAATTCTATTTGGGAAATAGGAAACGGATTTTCCAGAAATATAAAACAGATTATCCAAAACATTAGAAACGATACTTTATCCCCATCATATAAAAAATACGTTTATCTGTGGGTTGAGCCTCCCGGACAAGAAATGTTTTTCCCAGTAACTCTTGACAAGGCAAACATTACATTTGATTTCAACAACAATAGAATCAACATCATTGTTCCAAAAAATGAGCTTGGAAAATTTGGAATAGCTACCACATATGGTTCTTTTGAATTACCAGCTAAACTCTCCAATTTCACTGCTGGCATAAGATATTATCAACCACATATCATAAGTAGTTCTAAAGGTCGAATTGTTGCTAATACAAGTTTCCTGTTTAATCGAATTGAGAAACTCCAACAGAGACCAATACTTGGCGTATTATTCACGCAAATTTTACAAAAATACAATATTAATTTGGATGACTTATCAAATATGAGTGATATTCTCCCTGATACATTTTCATTGAAAGATATTGAACAAACTTGGACATACACAGATATTGCACCAGATGCAGGTTTTTCAACAACCATATTTCCGATGATTCCACAATTATTCAATGATTTACGTGTTAACGCTCTATCTTTTATTTCAAAGGATTATGAACAGACTAAAACCCCAAAGACTAGTATCATCATTATTCAACTTGACAGCAAAAGTGACGAAAGTATCAGCAACAATATAATTAATAAAATCACAGAATTTAACAGTAAATTTGAATCAGTCACTATACAAGTAACTGGTGAAAGTATCATAAGCACCCAGATCGAAGAAGTAAGCATGGAATCAATGACTATCATTGGCCCTTCTATTTTTATTATGATTCTCTGCGTTCTATTCCTCGCTTTTAGAAGACCATCATATATGTTTCTACCAATCATAGTTTTTGCTTTTTCTACAATTTGGTTATTTGGTACTATGGCTTTCCTTGGTTATTCTTTTAACATCATTTTTGTAGCGTTACTTCCGCTTAATATAGGATTAGGAGTAGAATACGCAGTTAACCTTTTATACAATTATAAAACAGAATTAAGAAAAGGGAGAACCACAGCAGAGGCAATACTACGCTCAATAAATGAAGTAGGAATAGCTATTTTTCTCGCATGGTTTACAACATCTGTTGCGTTCCTTTCATTTCTTACTGCTAGTATCCCTCCAATTCAAACCTTTGGAGTCTTTTTAGCTCTTGGTATCACCTATACATTCATTATCAGCATGACGTTACTACCCGCACTGCGATATATTGTCGATAGAAAAAAGAAGAAAAAACAAGAAAAACAAAAGAAAAAGATCTTTTCAGGACGAAACCCCATGGAACACCTTGCGCAAATCCTTATTCATCATGAGAAAAAAGTCTTTGTTATAACAATTCTCATTTGTATAATCATGGGCACAGGAATTTCACAACTCAAATCAGAGTTTGACATGAATAAATTCATCCCACAAGATAATCCTGCGATCACCCTGTTTAAGAAAATAAACCAAGATTTTCCATTTTCAAGCCAGGACCAAGAATACATTCTTATCGAGGGAAATGTTGCAACTGTAAAGACATTACAAGGACTTGCTACCACTCATAAAAATATTGTTGATGATAAGTATATAACTCGAAAAACTGATGGTAGTGCAAAAACTGTAAGTATATACACAATCATGCAACAAGCAATTACCAATAATCAATCCCTTATTACTATATATAATATAGATGAATCAACGAATCTACCGAAATCTGATGAAGATGTAAACAAGTTTTATAATTATCTATACAACAGTGCAGATTATGGTATGCAAGTACGAGGTATTCTTTACAAAGATCAAGGCAAATATACAGCAACAATAATTAATGTTTATACTGATGTTGGTTCAGGTTTTACCGGTGATATCCAAAAAGAATTGGAAATATTAAATAAAGAACTAAATGACGATCTTGTTAGTTATGGGGATGCATCAGTAATTGTTACCGGAAACATGCTTATTACCTTAACCATAATTAAAAATATGGTTGAAAGCCAAATATCCTCTACTGTTGTATGTTTTATCCTTGCAGCAATCATGTTATCTCTAATCTATAGAAATCCGATACTAGGTTTGATTGCAATGATTCCAGTCACAATCTCTATAGTCTGGGTGCTTGGAACAATGTACTTTATTGGATATTCATTAAATATTTTAACTATTATGGTTACCTGCATCACAATTGGTGTTGGTATTGACTATGCATGCTACATAGTGGAGCGTTTCAGAAAATCTGCTGATCAAACAGGCAATGTGACAACTGCTGTCTCTGAAACTATCTCACGAACTGGAAGTGCAATATTTATTGCTGCTTTAAGTTCCATATTAGGATTTGGTGTTCTTGTATTAGCTCCTATTCCACCTGAACAACAGTTTGGAATCATTACCGCACTTACACTTATCTATGCGTTAATCACCTCCATTTTTGTCTTACCGCTCGTACTCGCTCGATGGGCAAATTGGAGGAAAAAAAGAAAAGGATACATTATATCACCTGGAGCACCAGATGAAAAATATCTAGAAGACATCAAAAATAAAGAAATAGTAGAATAAAGAAATATTTTTTTTAACTAATTAAATTAAAAATAGATAAAATTAAAATTAAATTATTTATTATTAATAAAATGAATCAAATCTCAGAAGATGACAAAAAATTTTATAAAATTGCTTTACAGGAGGCAAAAAAAAGTTTATCAGAAAATGGAATCCCTATAGGAGCAGTTCTAGTAAAAAAAGGAAAAATAATTTCTAGAGGGCATAATCAACGTGTACAAAAAAATAATCCAATCGCACATGGGGAAATAGATTGCATAGAAAAAGCAGGAAGACAAACAAGCTACGAAGATATGATTTTGTATACAACTATTAGTCCATGCATGATGTGTTCAGGTGCTATTATTCAATTTAAAATACCAAAAATAGTTATAGGAGAAAACAAAAATTTTAAAGGAAATATTGAATTTCTTAAAAAATACGGGGTTAAAATAAAAATATTAAATGATGAGGACAGTATTAGATTAATGAATAATTTCATTAATTCAAACCCTGAACTATGGAATGAAGATATCCAAAAAATTGAATAATTATAATATTCTTCAAAATGTCAGGATTATTATTATAGGTCCAATTATTAATGCATCAGCAGTTATCATCGTTGGATTAAGATATCCATCTTTTGTAGCTATTACTTTTACCGTAGCTCTTCCAAGTCTTAGACCTATTGAATCACTAGATAATATTTCAACTGCATCAACTGGTAGACTTGCTATTACACCGTTTCCATCAGCATTAATATCTCTAAAATTAATTCTTGCATCACGACTTATATCAAACTCCCAATTAAGGTTAGTAATATCTACTTCACCAATATTTTTTACTTCTACGTCAACATTAACTATATTAAACTTTTTTAGATTTAGTTCAATTTTCAGTTGCTTTGTTGTCGTGAAGTTATAACTTTTCCGGGTATATTGTCCGCTGCCTGTTGGGTCTGTAGCGTTTACCCAGATTTTATAGTTGGTTGAATATGTAAGTCCTGAAAGAGATAGTGTTTTTGTTCCATTTGTTGCACCTGTGGCAGTATTGGTTTGTCCGTTGCTGCATTGTATAGTCCATGTGAAGGTGTTTCCATCAGGGTCATTGATTGGTATGCTCCATGTTAGACTTACTGGGTTGCCTATAGATTTGTCAGCTGGGGATGGTGTTCCGAATGTTGGCGGGTTATTTGTCTTTGTGGTAAATGTATACCATTTACTAGTGTATATTCCGCTGCCTGTTGGATCTGTGGCGTTCACCCATATTTTGTATGTGGTCGAGTTTTTAAGTCCTGTTAGTGATAATGATTTTGTTCCATTAGTTTCAATGGTTCCATTGTTGGATTGTCCATTGCTGCAATTAATAGTCCACGAGAATTGATCACCTTGAGGATCGCTGATTGGTATGCTCCAAATAAACTCTAATGGATTACCAATAGAATTGTTTACTGGAGAAGGTGTTCCAAAAACCGGATTTATTTGCAATGTGTAAAACATAAACCATTTGCGATTATAGAGGTTACTGCCTGTTGTATCTGTGGCATTTACCCAGATTTTATAGTTGGTTGAATATGTAAGTCCTGAAAGAGATAGTGTTT
>JAEAME010002312.1_pt1 | contig 11361 bp, 8 predicted proteins | sample 8958731 | NCBI WGS metagenome assembly JAEAME01 (sample SAMN16933194, study PRJNA681113) | bioreactor sludge metagenome | isolation source: anerobic bioreactor sludge (Control) | place: India:Bengaluru | collected 2018-10-24 | reverse complement strand
AGGTGGAACCGGCCGGTACCATTCCTGCCGAAGGATATGACAAAGTCATTGACGGATCGTCAAAAGCGATTATACCCGGGTTCGTTAATTCACATGCCCATTCAGCCATGACACTGTTCAGGGGCGTGGGAGAGGATGTGCCGCTTGACCAGTGGCTCAAGGAACGTATCTGGCCCTATGAGGCTAAACTGGACGAGGATATGGTTTATTGGGGTGCCAAGCTCGCCTGCATAGAGATGATAAAGACAGGAACAACCACTTTCAACGATATGTACTGGCATGTAAAAGGCACGCTCCGCGCGGCCGAAGAAATGGGCATGCGTTCGGTGCAGTCTTACTGCTGGCTGGACAATATGGACGAGGGCCTTTTTGAAGAGAACAAGGCCCGCTTGCACAAAGCTCATAAAATGAGCATGGAATGGAGTCCGCTTACCACTTTTGCAATAAGCCCGCACGCCATATACACGGTCACCGGTAAAGCCTTCCGTTACATCAACAGTTACGCAAGGGACAATGATATTATCGTGCATACGCACATTGCCGAGACACGTTCGGAAATGGATCAGTCAGAAAGGGATTACGGAATGAGTCCCACCGAATACCTGAACAAACTCGGCCTTCTGGGGCCGAACCTTGTCGCCGCACATTCACTCTGGCTCAGCGGCGACGATATTGCGCTCATGGGAGCGAACGGGGTGAATACGGTCCATAATCCCAATTCCAACCTAAAACTGGCCTCGGGTTACAAATTCAAATACAACGAACTGCGCGATGCCGGGGCGAACATTTGCCTGGGCACAGACGGTTGTGCCTCGTCAAACAACCTGGACATGATAGACAGCATGAAGACGGCTGCCTTGCTACAGAAAGTGTGGCGCAACGATCCGGGTGCCATTCCCCTGAAAGAACTCATGGACGTTGCTTCGTATAACGGGGCCCGCGCGCTGAGAATCCACGCCGGCCGGATAGAACCCGGTTACCTGGCCGATGTGGCGCTTGTAGATATGAACCGGCCCTCTTTTGTCCCCGGACATTATTTCCTGGCCAACCTTGTTTATGCTGCTAATGGCGAATGCATAGATACGGTTATCTGTAACGGAAAAATACTAATGGAAAATAAATACATTCCTGGAGAAGATCTCATTTACAAGAAAGTGCAGGAGGTTGCAGACCAGGTAGTTGATTATAAGAAAAAGAAAAAAGCATGAATGAATCGAGAATGAAGAAGTACCTGGAATCTGCGGACTTTATACGTGAACGCATCAGCATAAGCCCCAAGGTGGGCATCATCCTGGGAAGCGGCCTTGGCAAACTGGCCGATTCCATTACAGACAAAGAGGTTATTCCCTATGCACAGATTCCAAATTTTCTACTGTCCACTGCCCCGGGTCATCAGGGAAATCTTATAGCCGGCCGTCTGGGCGGCAAGGAAGTCATATGCATGCAGGGACGGTTCCATTATTACGAAGGCTACGGCATGGAGCAGGTTACCTTTCCCATCCGTGTATTCAAATTACTGGGAGTGGAAGCGCTGTTCGTATCCAATGCTGCCGGCGGTATCAATCCCAAACTGAAAGTAGGGGATCTGATGATAATAAAAGACCACATCAACCTGTTGCCCAACCCGCTCATTGGCCCGAACCTGGAAGAATTCGGGACACGTTTTCCCGACATGACAAGGGTGTATGACAAGGAACTCATGAAGATTTGCGAAGACATGGCCGAGATCCATGGCATACCCGTCCGTCACGGAGTGTACGTGGGCAGTACGGGTCCCACTTTTGAGACGCCTGCAGAATATAAATTCTTCAAGACAATAGGTGCAGATGCGACAGGAATGTCAACCGTTCCGGAGGTCATTGTGGCCCGTCATTGCGGGTTGCGTGTCTTTGGCATGTCGGTCATTACCAACGAGGCACATGATTTTGCCGAAGACTTTGTGAATGACGGCTCCGATGTCATTGTCAAAGCCGATGCAGCTGCAGAAAAGATGTCCAAGTTATTTGCAGATGTCATTGCAAATATGTAGAAAAATATATCTACATTTGTAAGTTTATTATTGTAACTAGGAGTAGTAGAGATGCCAAGTAAGAAAGAGATTAAATTCTGTCTCGTTTACAGAGACATGTGGCAATCATCGGGTAAATATGTTCCGATGGTTCACCAATTAAAACAGATTGCTCCCCTGATTATAGATATGGGTTGCTTTGACCGGGTTGAAACGAATGGCGGTGCTTTTGAACAAGTGAACCTGCTGTTTGGTGAAAACCCGAACGTTGCCGTTCGTGAATGGACCAAACCTTTGCGTGCGGCTGGTATTCAGACAATGATGCTTGAACGCGGGTTGAACGGAATCCGTATGTATCCCGTTCCCGCAGACGTTCGCCGTCTCATGTTCAAGGTAAAAAAGGCCCAGGGCACAGACGTGGCCCGTTCATTCTGCGGACTGAACGATACCCGTAACCTGGAACTGTCAGTAAAATATGCAAAAGAAGCCGGAATGATTTCCCAGGCTGCCTTGAGTATCACTTATTCTCCCGTTCATACGGTAGATTACTATTTGAAAGTTGTGGATGATCTGGTCGCTTTCGGTGCCGATGAAATTGCCCTCAAAGATATGGCCGGCGTTGGACGTCCTACCATGTTGGGAAGGCTGGTGCACGGAATCAAGGCTAAATATCCGCATATAAAAGTACATTATCACGGTCATACCGGTCCTGGATTTTCAGTTGCTTCCATGATGGAAGTGGCTAAGGCCGGAGTTGATATCGTAGACGTAGCAATGGAACCTCTAAGCTGGGGCATGGTTCATCCGGATGTCATTACCATTCAGGAAATGTACCGTGAAGCCGGTTTCCAGGTTAAGAGCATTAATATGAAGGCCTATATGGAAGCTCGTTCCATGACTCAGTCCTTCATTGACGATTACCTTGGTTATTTCATAGATAAAGGAAACAAGGTGATGACTTCATTATTGGTTGGTTGTGGTCTTCCCGGAGGAATGATGGGATCGATGATGGCCGACCTGAAAGGTTTCCATAACGCAATCAACATGTCACTCCGTAACCAGGGCAAGAAAGAACTGACTCTGGACGGACTTGTTACCATGTTGTTCCAGGAAGTGGAATACGTATGGCCCAAACTGGGATACCCGCCGCTCGTAACCCCGTTCAGCCAGTACGTGAAGAATATCGCGTTAATGAACCTTATGCACCTGTTAAAAGGTGAGGAACGTTGGAAAACTATTGACAAGAATGCCTGGGATATGATCCTTGGCAGCACAGGTAAACTCCCCGGACCTCTGGCACCCGAAATCATTGCTTTAGCCAAGGAACAAGGGAAGGTGTTCTTTACGGGCAATCCTCAGGATGAATATCCCGATGCATTGGACGAATACCGTAAGGAAATGAAAGAGAAAAACTGGGATTTCGGACAAGACGACGAAGAATTGTTCGAACTGGCCATGCACGACCGTCAATACCGCGACTACAAGAGCGGTGTTGCCAAGGAACGTTTCCAGAAAGAACTGGAAGATGCCCGTGAAAAAGCCAATGCCCCCATAGTAACCGTTCGTCCCGTGGTAGAGATGCCCAGGATGGACATAAACAAGGTAATGGAGCAGTATCCGAATGCTCAGCCTGTACAGGCTACCGCAAAAGGACAGGTTATGTGGGAATATGCCGTTGCCGGCGATTCCAAAGAACCTCCCGTTGGTACAAAAGTTAAGGAAGACGAGAAAGTTTGCTTTATCCAGACCTATTACGGTATGGAACCCGTGAACGCTCTTGCATCCGGTAAACTTGTGGTAGTCGCTGCCAAACAGGGAAGCCTTGTTGAGAAGAATGAAATTATCGGATTTATTGCCTGATTTGAAGATTTTTTTCCACAACTTTTTAAAACCTATTAATCAATGAAAAAATTATTCCTCACGGTGATGTGCATGAGCTTCATGTTGCTCTGCGCATCTTGCAACAGTTGCAAGAACCAAGATGCTGTAAAAGATGGTGAAACCGAATGCTGCCAGGACAGCACCGAATGCTGCAAAGACAGCACCGAATGCTGCAAACAGGACAGTACTGCTTGTAAATGCGACAGTACCGCTGTTCAGCAAGAAGTAGCACCTGCAGAAGTGGCAGAATAAACACTTCCCTAGCATGGATCCCGCCAGTCTTGAAAAAGATACTGACGGGATTTTTTATTTATCTTTGACCGAATGAAAAAAAAGTTTAAACTGGCACTGCCCTGGCAGATATTGATAGGTATTTGTCTCGGGTTCCTGTTTGGCATATTTGGGTACAAATATGTATCTTATACTTCATGGCTGGGCGATTTATTTCTCAGAGGCCTGGAGATGGTCGTTATCCCGCTTATATTCAGTGCGCTGGTTATGGGCGTATCGAGCATTGGCAAATCGTCCGATCTGGGACGTATTGCCGGAAAAACACTTGCCTATTACGTGTTTACCACGCTGATCGCATGTGTTCTGGGTCTTTTGCTGGTCAATCTTTTCAGGCCCGGTTTCGGGATAGATTTAAGCTTGAAGGAATCAGTATCGGAGCTGAGCGTTGTCAAGGTTTCTTTTGTTGATCAGTTATTATCCATAGTCCCGGATAATATAATAAATGCAATGGCCAAGGGTGATATGCTGCCCGTTATTTTCTTTGCCATTCTTTTCGGGTTTTTCATAACGGTTTCTTCCGATAAAACACGTGTACTCCTTACTGACGTTTTTAACGGTTTATACGAAGTGATGATCAAGATCACTTTTCTTGTCATACGGTTTGCTCCTTTTGGCATATTCGGAGTGGTTTCCGGTATGGTTGGCGCACAGGCCGGCGATCCTGAGGCCCTGAGCGCGATGTTTGGCAGCTTGGGAATATATGCTGCTATCATAGCAGGGGGTTGTATCATTCAGGGATTGGGTCTTTTGCCGGCTATCTATCTGGCTCTAACGCGCAAAAATCCATACAGGCTGATGAAACAAATGAGCCCCGGCCTCATAACATCATTCTGTACAGCTTCTTCAGCTGCTTCTCTGCCCATTAATCTAAAGGACATTCAGGAAAAAACCGGAGTGTCCAGAAAAATTGCCAGCTTTTGCCTGCCACTGGGGAATACCATAAACATGAACGGTACGGCACTTTTTGAATGTGTAACAGCCATTTTCATTGCACAGGCATACGGCATTGACCTTACGATTGGGCAACAGATAGTGGTCATCCTTACCAGTCTGCTGGCAGCAGTTGGTTCTGCCGGCGTTCCTCTTGCCGGTCTGGTTATGCTGGCTGTTATACTTAACGCTGTGGGGCTGCCACTGGAAGGCATCGGGCTTGTATTGGTGGTACAGCAGCCTCTGGATATGATCCGGAGTGCTGTCAATGTATGGGGAGATATTACCGGAGCCGTAATTGTAGCAAGGAGCGAAGGAGAAACACTCAACATCTAGGCCATGGACTGTCAGTTAGTATGCTCTTCATGCGGGACCCGCTATGCATCAAATATTCCTGTATGGCGCTGTAAGTGCGGAAGTTATCTGGATCTTGAATACATGCCCGTACTTGACAGGTCACGCCTGAGCGGTACAGCAACGCTTACCCGTTATGCACAGGTACTACCTCTTGATAATATCCATGAGGCTGTTACTTACGGTGAGGGATGTACCCCCATGGTGAATATGGAATACTGTGGCATCTCTTTCCTCGGAAAGATGGATTGTCTGTTGCCAACGGGTTCCTTCAAGGATCGCGGAGCGTCAGTAATGATAAACAGATGCAGGGAGTTGGGGCTCAAAGAGATTGTAGAGGATTCGTCGGGCAATGCTGCTGCCGCCATAGCAGCTTATTGTGCCAGAGCAGGCATTAAGGCCAATATCTATATGCCCGCCGGCAATTCTTCGGGAAAAGCCCTGCAGGTAAAAGCTTATGGAGCCACATTACATCTGATTGAAGGTAACCGCATTGATTGCGCCAATGCTGCCATTGATGGAGCGACCCGGAGCTATTACGCTGCTCATGCCTGGAATCCGTATTTTCTTCATGGAAACAAAACGGTGATTTATGAGGTTGTTGAACAGTTGAACTGGGAAGCCCCGGACTACTTCTTTTTGCCTGTGGGCAGCGGATCACAGATCCTGGGCGCGTACCTGGGCCTCAAAGAAATGAAAAGAGCCGGTATTATTGACCGGATGCCCCGGTTGATGGCGGTTCAGAGCAATAAATGCGCTCCGCTGAAAGATTACACAGAAGGCCGCGAAACGCCTGTATCGGCAAATAATCCCTCCATTGCGGAAGGCATTGCCATACACCGTCCGGTAAGATTGAAACAAATAGTCAACGCCGTCCTGGAGACAGAAGGTGATTTTGTAACAGTGGAAGATGAACAGATATTGCGCGCCATGAAAGAAGCCGCCCTGCAGGGAGTGTTTATTGAACCCACATCTGCCGCAGCCATTGCCGCACTGGAACATTATATTGGTATAATTAATAAAAACAAAAAAGTTGTCGTATCTTTAACCGGCAACGGGTTGAAAGCATGGAATCACTTTCATTTATACAATGGGCACTTGAGCACCTGAATTACTGGACTGTTGCGCTCCTGATGACTATTGAGAGCTCATTCATTCCTTTTCCATCGGAAATAGTAGTACCGCCGGCAGCCTATCTGGCAGCAGCCGGGGAACTTAATGTGTTTCTGGTTGTTCTTTCTGCTACCGCCGGAGCCATCTGCGGGGCTCTTATCAACTACGGCCTGGCCATTTGGGTTGGTCGCGCACTGGTATATAAATTCGTTAATTCGAGGTTGGGGCATGCCTTGTTGCTCAGTGAAGGACAGATCATGAAGGCCGAGAGTTACTTTGTCAAGTATGGAGCCCTGTCCACCCTAATAGGAAGGCTTGTACCTGCTGTACGCCAGGTCATCTCAATACCTGCCGGTCTGGCCAGAATGCCTCTGGGTCATTTTGTGCTCTATACAGCTATTGGGGCAACTTTGTGGAACTCGGTCCTTGCGGCTTTGGGCTATTACCTTCACAGTGTGGTGGACAAAGAGCACCTGATGGAACAGGTCTCTTTGTATGCCACCCAGATTTCCTGGATCTGCATTGGCATAGGAGTGCTTGCACTACTGTACATTATTTATAAAATGATATGGAAATAGTTATTATTCTGCTGCTTATACTTCTCAACGGCCTTCTGTCCATGACCGAGATGGCCTTTGTGTCTTCCCGCAAGTATAAAAACGAAGCGGATGACCGTTTTCTTTCCACCATTCAGATAGGAATAACGCTCATATCCATTCTCACAGGTCTTTTCTCCGGGAAGGCGCTTGCAGATGATCTGGCGCTGGTACTTGCCAAATGGAAACCGCTGGCTCCCTATTCCGTCGGGATAGCCACTGTACTGATTGTTTCGGTGGTTACTTATCTTACTCTGGTGCTTGGAGAATTGGTTCCCAAAAGGCTGGGTATGGTTGTGCCGGATAAAGTGGCCCGGGCCATGTCCGGCTTTATGCGTTTTCTGCGTACCATTACGTACCCCATTGTATGGTTGCTCTCAAAAAGTACTACGGGTGTGATGCACTTGCTGGGGTTGGGAAATCTGTCCGAGGCAAAAGTCACCGAAGAAGAGATTAAGGCACTCATTGAAGAAGGCCGCGAAGACGGAGAAATCAAGGATGTTGAACAGGAAATGGTGGAACGCGTATTCAACCTGGGTGACCGTACCGTTGACTCGATAATGACCCACCGCAGCGATCTGGTATGGATAGACATTAACGAACCACTGGAAACGATTATTGTTACCATCCAGGAAAACCTGCACGGTGTTTATCCCGTTGCCGATGGACAACTGGATCAGTTGCTTGGGGTAGTATCAATGAAAGACCTTTTTGGTAAAATTGACAAACCCGGATTCGATCTGCGCTCGGTAATACACAAACCGCTTTTCCTGCCCGAAAACCTGAGCGTCTATTCGGCCGTGGAACAGATCCGCCGCACATACAGCAAGTATGCACTCGTAACCGATGAGTTCGGAAGCATAGAAGGGATGGTTACCCATTCAGATATTATGGAAGCTCTTATTGGAGAACTTCCTGAAAATCTGGAAGATCACGCTATTATTCCGCGCGAGGACGGATCATTCCTGATTGACGGGCAGTGCGATTTCTATGATTTCCTGCAATATTTTGACATGGAAGAACTGGCTGCCGTATATGATTACAACACCCTGAGCGGGCTTATCCTGGACGAACTGGAACATGTTCCTGTCACCGGGGAAAAACTGGAATGGCATGGATTTTCAATGGAAATCATTGATATGGACATGGCCAGGATAGACAAGGTTCTTGTCAACCAGGTTAAAAATGCTTCCCAAAATTGATATAGAACCCGTATTTACTACCCGGGTGCAGGCCGTACTCAAGCATGACATCTATCGGTCCCAGCGGACTGTTGAATGAATAACCCAGTGCAGCCCCCAGTTTATTCATTCCTTTGTTCCAGTCAATGAGATCAAGTACCGTATGGCTGACTCTGGCCACATTGGCAACAGCCCATATATAATGGTATTTACCCATCCTGTACCGGGCGGTGAAAGCAGTTGACAGGTATTTGTTGTCCATCACTTCTGTGGGTTTTGACCCGTAGAACGGCATCTGAAAATCCATATAGTGTGATGTGATATTTCCGCCCGCGTAATTCTGGTATATAAAGGAAAATTCATCCCCAAACATAAAACGTCCGTAAAAAGCCGGTACTAACGTAAGCCGTTCCGTAGCGGGTATGGCTACCGATACTGTTGTGGTATAGGATGAAAAAGGTTTTCCTCCTTTATAATGTGAGAAATCGTCCGTGAAAAGTGCGAATTCCGCATGGAACTGGGTGCCGCTGTGAGGATAATACGCGTTGTCATAGCTGTCGTAATTCACTCCGGAACGGAAACTTATGAGATCTTCCGACAATTTTTTGCGCGTGAAACTTTCTGTGGCCATTATATACCTTTGTGAGATGACATAGTCAAAACGCGCTCCCAGATAAAAATTGAAATTCCTGTAATAAAAGTTGGCTATGTCCAGATTTACGGTGCTCAGGTGAAAACGTACATTTCTCATGGTGGTATCGCCTCCGGTATACATATTCATGTTTCCGTAACGGTAGCGATAAGAAAGCCCGAAGCGTCCCAGCCAGGCATCCTGGTAGTAGAATCCCACATTCACATACGGATTGGTTGAAAGCCTTCCGGTAACCTCCAGCATGCCGCCCCTGAGATTTTTGGGAGCAAGAACTCCGTTCAGGTAGCCCGAGGCTATGTCCCTGGTGTCGAAACGCACCCCCAGGCTTATGGCGCTAAGTACACGTTCGGTACAGGTAAAGGTAATGTCGTTCCACCCCTTGTACTCAGACATTGAATAGGAGATGGAGGCAAGACTGCCGGTCCCTTTGAGACGTTCCAATGCAGACTGTATCTCCTTTACACCCACAACCGTATATTCCCTGAAACGGAGCATCCGGCGCAAGTTCTTCTCGTTCAGAGAAGTGAGTCCCTGAAAATAGATTTCTCCAATCTTAAGGCTGTCTGGAATAGGCACGTCGGTTCCAGGCTTCCTGTTTGGAGGAAACTTATAATCCTCTTCAGAAGAAATACCGATTCTTTCCTTGAAAGCCATAATGGCATCCCAGTTCTCCCGTGCAACCCGTTCTCCCCGGACAAGCAGTGAATCGACGGCCGTACTTGTGAAGCTGGCCGTATTATAAGGACTGGTGTCAGGATGCATGTAAACGTCGGTCATTTCTTTATTCCGCATGCGGGTCTCTTTTCCAAGACTTTCCATCAGGTGATTTACAATATATGGGAGACTGTTGCGGTCTGCTTCCTTTAATTCTTCCTGAACAACTGTAGTTTCTTTATCGGTGAGCAGACTCAGGTCTACACCAATGACCAGGTCGGCTCCCATGCTCTTGACCACATCTACGGGAAAATTGTTGATTACCCCGCCGTCCACGAGAATCCTGCCTTCTCTCTCAACAGTGGAAAAAGCTCCCGGAATAGACATGCTGGCACGGATGGCCAGCGGAAGACTTCCTTCACGCATTACCACCTCGGTGCCCGAAAGCAGATCATATGCCACGCAGGCAAAAGGAATGGGAAGGCTGTCGAAGGTTGTCATATTGTGATACCCAATGGTGAACTCGGTGAGCATGTCCATAACCGCACTCCCCGAAAGAAGTCCCGTTGAAATATAAAACCGGTCTTTGTCGAACGGAACCGTAATGAGCGTTCTGTCCGAGACCTCCTTCTCTGTGAAAAATTTATTATCGCGGGAAATTTTATTTCCCAGCAGGGCGAGCCAGTCCTGTGAACGCATGAGACTGTCCATGGCTTTTGGGCTGAATCCCAGGGAATAAAGACCTCCCACAATGGCTCCCATACTGGTTCCTGCAATATAATCAATAGGAATCCCGGCCTCTTCAAGTACTTTAATAACACCAATATGAGCTACGCCCTTGGCTCCTCCTCCGCTCAGAACCAGTCCCACCGTTTTTCTCCGTGGAGAGGTGTCGTTTGCCTCGTCACTTTGTGATACGGTTCCGGCTAAAACAGGCAGGCAGGTCAGGAGGAGAACTCCTAAAACTATCATTTTTCTCATTTTGGGGTATTTTCTACAAAAATATGACATTTTGGAAATATTGCTAAATTTGCAGACTTATTATGATGTACAAAATTGGTGACGGGATTATTTCGCCTCTGGGGTCAACCACCCTGGATAATTATGATGCCGTTAAATCCGGATCGACGGGTCTTAAATCTTTTCCCGCAGGATTCAGAGGAGTCCCTTTCCCTTATACAGCTTCGCTGCTTAACCCGCGTTTGCTTGAAGAATACGCTGCTCCCTATTGCGGCGCCCGCACCCATACCATCTCGAGGTTCCGGCAAGCCATATCTGCCGTGTTTGAATCGGCTGTAACCAATTCTTTGACTGAATTCCACAAGACGCGCCTTTTCAGCAGCAAGCGGGTAGCCTATATTTTCTGCACTACAAAAGGAAATATAGATTCGTACGACAACCTTACGTCCGATTTCAGCGAAACCCGGTTGTATCCCTGGCATCTGGCACAGAAGATGATGGATGAACTGATGATACAGGGAAAACCCATTGTACTCACCGGATCTTCTCTTGGAGGAGTTCAGGCCCAATTGCTGGCAGACCGGATACTCAATGCATCGGATTTGTATGATTATGCGGTAGTTATTGCTGCGGAATTATGCAGTTTATTCACCTTATCGGGAATGAAGGCAGTGTTTTTTCTTTCCTACGATCATGTCAGACCCTACGATAAGTCAAGAGACAGGGGAAACATTGGAGAAT
>JAEAME010002311.1_pt1 | contig 11364 bp, 11 predicted proteins | sample 8958731 | NCBI WGS metagenome assembly JAEAME01 (sample SAMN16933194, study PRJNA681113) | bioreactor sludge metagenome | isolation source: anerobic bioreactor sludge (Control) | place: India:Bengaluru | collected 2018-10-24 | reverse complement strand
TACATTCTTTTTTTTGTAATATTAGGATTCAGTTTATACTCGTTATATATAGCGTTAAACATTGCAATTTGTTTTCTGGCTTAATTAATACGGTTTTGTTTTAAGAACTCTGAATTGGTAAGCAGCTTATCTTTTTCAGCTTCTGCTTCAGGTATTTTTTCGTTCTCATAAGCCTTTGCTTCATTTAAAGCTGTTTCTTTGTCCTGCTTTGCTGTTTCAACTGCTTTAAAAGCTTCTATAACTTCTGTTGTCGGAGCTTCTGCGTCCTGTATTTTTACATCCATCAGCTGCAATCCAATGTTATACTTTTCAAGTTCTTTTTGTATTAAAGTTTTGCATTCCATCTGTATGCTTGCTTTTTCAGTGGTTAGTACATCTTCCACTTTATATGCACCTACCACTGTTCTTATCTGGCTTTGTATCAGGCTTTTTAATATGCCCTCAGGGTCTGCAGATGAAAATAAGTTCTTTTCAGGATTTTATATTTTATATTCAACGAAAAAGTCTATATTTACTATATTGAAATCACCTGTAATCATCTTACTTTCATTTCCGACTGTTTCGTATCCTCCTTTTTCATCAATCTTGTATCCTATCTCGATTTTCTGATGTACGTTAACATTTACGAGTTGGACTTTTTGTATACCAAAAGGAATCTTTAAGTGTATACCTGCCGTCTCAGTGCTTGTAATTTTTCCAAAAGTCGTAACAACAGCCATTTGCTTATCATTTACAGTATACCAGCATGTACTTGATATTATTATGCCGACAATTACTATAACTGCTATTACCACCAGATGCTTAATCTTTTTTTTTGTCTCAGGAGGTATATTCCTGAACGGGTTATTAAACTGCCCGTAATTTCCGTTGTAGTTCATTTCCTTTATCTCCTTTTTTTATATTTGCTACAATAATATATTAGCATAATCTGAACACTAATACAATTAATTATGATATAATACTAATAGCAGATTTTAGGGAGTGATATAAATGAAAATTGAACCTGTTAAAGCTATAATGAATCCGGGTTATCCTACCAAAATTCAGTCACTTGAGGATACTGTGTTATTAAAAAACTTACCCAATAGGTGGAAGCAGATAGCGGTAGTATGTACTGCAATTTCTTCTTTTTCACTTACATCATGCTCGGAAGCTATAAATTATATTAATGATTTACTTAGCAGAGGTCAAACACAGCAGCTAGAGGGTGATGTCATGGCTACAAGAATTAATCTATCCGAAAAGGAAGCCATAGATATTATTACAGATGAACTATCCAAACAAGGAATAACTGCAGATAAAGAAAGTATTGAGGATATTAATGCTGATGTTCCTGCCAAATATGAATATATTGATACCGGAATCAATTTAGAGACCCAAAATACATCCATGACACTTGACGGTATCATAGAAGATAAGAACATAGGATTTGAATATATTTCAAACGGAGATATGAATGAGTGGCTGGGTGAAACCCTGGATGAATATACACATGACGAAATTTTAAATGTATATAAAGAATCTATCGATAACAACATTATTAAAGACGATGATATGAAAGCAGTAATGTTTTATTCTGAATATGCTTATTCAAGACAAAATGCTGAGGATAACCTCCGCAGTCAGGTAAATGATTTTATTAATTGGTTAAAGGAGCAGGGAATTATATGAAAGTTGTACCGGTAAAAAATGCAATGAATCCGGGTTACCCTACAAAGCTTCAGTCACTTGAGGATCCTGTGTTATTACAAAACATACCGATGAGATGGAAACAGATAGCTGTGGTTATGACTGCCGTTTCGTCATTATCAATCACTTCGTGTTCTCCGGCACAGGAAAACATTAATTATATATTTGGAAAAGGAAAGTCTCAACAGCTTATGGGTAGAGTTGCAATTGCAAGAATTAACTTATCCGAAAAGGAAGCTATAGACATCATTGCAGATGAACTATCCAAACAAGGATTAACTGCAGACATAAAGAGCATTAAGGATATTAAGGCTGATGTTCCTACTAAATATGAGTACATTGATACCGGTATGAAAATAGGAATAAAAAATACATCCATAACACTAGACGGTATCATAGAAGGAGAAAACATAGGTTTTGAATATATTTCAAACGGAGATATGAATGAGTGGCTGGGTAAAACCCCGGATGAATATGTGCATGACGATATTTTAAATGTATATAAAGAATCTATTGATAACAACATAATTGAAGACAATGATATGAAAACAGTGATGTTATACTCTGAATATTCAAATTCCAGACAAGAGGCTGAGGATAATCTTCGCAGCCAGGTAAATGATTTTATTAATTGGTTAAAGGAACAGGGAATAATATAATTCGCTAAGTAGAGGGAAAAATAATGGATATAACATTGCATGTAACAAATAAATGCAATATGAAATGTACATACTGTAACGGGCCTAAAAATAATGATACAATGAGTATTGAAGTAGCATGTAAATCAATAGATTTTGCAGTAAAAAACACATTCTGCAAAGACCCGATGGGTGTTGCATTTTTCGGAGGGGAACCTCTGCTATGTAAGAACCTCATATATGATGTGGTTGATTATACGAAAAAAGAATATCCGAATCGAAAATTTATGTTTAAGATAACTACGAATGCAACACTGCTTGACTGTGCTTTTGAAGAGTATGCTGATAGAAACAACATACTCCTGGCATTAAGCATAGACGGTAATATGGAAGCACATGATAAGAACCGTATAGATAAAAATGGTTTCGGAACATATAGTATTGTGGAAGAAACCGCAAAAAGATTACTAAAAACAAAACCTTATACTCCTGCAATGATGACAATTAATACAAATACTCTGAGTCTTTACTCAGAGTCAGTAAAACATTTATACTCTCTGGGGTTCAGATATGTAATTGTTTCATTAAACTATGGGGATATCTGGACGGATAACGATTTAAATATATTAAAAAGAGAGTATCAGAAGCTTTCGTCATTTTATTATGACATGACAATAACAGAAGAAAACTTCTATTTCTCACCTCTTGACGGCAAAATAATCTCTCATATATACCCTGAGAAGTATAAACACGAAGGATGCGCTTTGGGTAAAAAACATATATCAGTTTCGCCTATAGGAAAAATATATCCTTGTGTACAGTTTGTAGAGTGTGACGATTATCTGATAGGGGATATTGAGAGTGGTTTTGATGATATGAGAAGGGAACAACTATATATAATTAATGAAAAAGAAAAGAGTGAGTGTAAAGGATGCACAATTAAAGAAAGATGTGTCTACAATTGCGGATGTATAAACAAACAGGCAACGGGATTCATTGACAGAGTGGCTCCTTTACAGTGTGAAAATGAAAGAATGGTGATTCAAATAGCAGATTCTCTTGCCAAACGACTGTATAAAAAGAGAAATGCAATATTTATACAAAAACAATACAACGAAATGTACCCGCTGATATCACTTATAGAAGACAAAGCCAAAAATACTGTTGAAAGTTAATATATTCGGGATATAATAGTTTTATATTCAAAAGGAGAGGTTTTTATGGCAAGATTACCGGATAATATAAACAAAAAAATAGAATATGATATAACAAAACTAAAAGATATATATTTTGCGGGAGGATGTTTCTGGGGAACGCAGGCATACTTTGACCGCATACCAGGAGTATATAAAGCATTGGTTGGATATGCAAACGGTAAAACACAGAATCCATCGTACTATGACTTAAAGAACTCAATGCATGCCGAAACTGTACATGTAAGATATGACCCTGATAAAGTGAGTCTAAAAACACTTTTAAAGCATTTCTTTATGATAATTGATCCGACAATATTAAACAGACAGGGAAATGATATTGGTACCCAATACCGTACGGGTGTTTACTACAAGGATGAAAATGATCTTGCAGTGATTAAAGAATATGTAAAGGAAGAGCAGAAGAAATATGATAAGCCTATTGTAACTGAAGTTAAAAAGCTTGAGCACTTTTATTTAGCCGAGGCATATCATCAGGATTACTTGGAGAAAAATCCCTTAGGATACTGTCATATAGGTTTTGAAACATTGAATTCGATACCCACAGTAGAACAGGATAAATATGAAAAGCCCGATGACATTTTAGTAAAAGAAAAATTAAATGATATTCAATATAAAGTAACACAGGAGAATTATACTGAAAAACCGTTTGATAATGAATTCTGGGACAAAAATGAAAAAGGTATTTATGTTGATATAGTTACGGGTGAACCTTTATTTATATCTGATGATAAATTTGATTCGGGATGCGGTTGGCCAAGCTTTTCAAAACCAATATGTGATGAAGTTATTAAAGAAAAAGACGATAACTCTTTAGGAAGAGTCCGTACAGAAGTAAGAAGCAGAGCGGGGGACTCTCATTTGGGTCATGTATTTAATGACGGTCCCGAGGAAACGGGCGGATTAAGGTATTGCATAAACAGTGCTTCTTTAAGGTTTATACCTATTGATAAAATGGAGGAAGAAGGTTACAGTAATTATATAAAATATATAAGCAGGTGATATAATTGAGGGATGACAGTATTCATTCTATCGGAAACGGAAAGTTTATTATATATGGAAAAGGACCTGAAATAAATCAGTTTCAGGGACCACCTTATTCAGTACCGGCATATGGTTCTTTCGTTTTCAAAGAACCAACTGCAGAAACTGCATGTGAATCTTGCAGGTTAAAAAGAGAAAATACCTGGGTTCACAAAATTAAGAATAATGAAGAGATTATAGCGGAGTTTAAAGACTATATTGATCCCGAATACAATGTTTTTATAAGGGAGTTCGAATGTAAAAAAGATATATATATGAATCTTTCGTTATATCCGCACACTGAAACACATGTGTATGATAATTATGATTTTGGATTAACAAAAAAAGATTGTGTAATGCTCGTGATCCGTAAAGGAGTAAAGTATTTTACAGACTTCTGTCTTATTGAAGAATTGAGGATGTTCATTATACCCGAAGGTGATGCGGAGTATATAAAGAATGAGAAAGTATTTGCATTTAAACAGGGGAAAGGCAGACTTTTATTTATATCAGGAACGCCCGGTGAAATAACTAAGCATATTTCTTTTGCATTAACAGCGGAGAATGTTTATAACCGTTCCAAAGACTTCTATGATACATTCCTTAAAAAAGGTGACCATATAAGGAATTTGATAAAACCGGACCACCCTGAGAGAGAACGTATTTTGAATGTATTAGAGAGTACAGCGATATGTATTAAAAGTCAGCAATCTTTTGACGGAGGAATAATAGCCGGACACTATTATCCCATGGCATATGTAAGGGATCAGGCTGGTACATTGCGCGGCTTGCTTAAAATGGGATATATTGATGAAGCTAAAGCCGTACTTGATTTCTGGTTTATGAAATTTAATACATTCGGAAATTTACTAAACGCAGAAAGTATGGGACACAATAATGACAGACTGCTTTTTTCGAATGATGAAGTAGAAATACCCGCATATATTGTTTTCTGCGCTTTCGAATACTTAAATGTAACAGGTGACAGCGAATATCTGAAACATATATTCCCAATGCTTAAATGGGCTGTAAAAGTACAGATTCCTCATTTGGGTAACGGTATGACAGGTTTCAGCGGAGACGAAACATATATTGCAGGAGGTACTTTTCCGCGTGAGTTTATTTATCACGGGTCGGCCGAGTCTACATTACTGTTTATAGAGGGTACTTTCAAGTTTATTTCATTCTCTGAAGCATTTGATTTACTTAATAATGATGAGCTTATATATATAAAGAAGAATGCCGAATACGCAAAACAAAAATACAGAGAAAACTTTTTTATAAACGGTATTTTATACGGTAATAACCCGGACAGAGAAAAATATATAAAACCGCCTCGATATCACAGAGGCTTTTGTGTAGCCGATATATTGAAAAACAGACCGGCACCTCTGATGTGGCTTGAGCGCGGAGAACATGGTTATTACAGGTGCCCCGATTGTTTTAATGAAAAAGTGGATATTGTCAACAACCCTAACAAACGCTATTTATTGGGTTCTGTAGGCTTGCTACCTGTATATTACCACAGTAATATGTTCACTGATTATGAAATAGAGAACAATATAACTCCTTTTATAAAGGTATTCAATGAAAAAGGTTATATTCCTTCAAATATAGAGGGTACAAGGTCACTTGGTTATGATTTTGGACTGATGTTATATAACCTTGTGTATATTGACAATCCTTTAAAAGAAAAAGCACTTTCAGTAATGCTTGACATGGCAGACGCCACGAATGTTTGGGTTGAATATTACGATGATAAGAAAGCATTTAACTGCAGGTGCAGACCTTGGGAAAGTGCGATTAACATAGAATCACTTATTTATTATTTAAATAATATCAAAAAGAAAGTAGGAGTATTATGAAAAAATTTTATGAGCTTGAGTATGTAAGACCGGATTTGGAGGTCTTAAAAAAGAATTTTGAAAATGTTATAGAAAAACTTGATGCTGCCGGAACATCCGAAGAAGCCAAAGAAGCTATCTTAGAGAGCGAAAAACTTGTCAGCAACCTTGCGACTCAGTCTACAATAGCATATATAAGAAATACTATGAACACAAATGATGAGTTTTATGATAAAGAGATGGAGTTCTATAACAATGAAATCCCTAAATTAATACCCGTACAGAAAAAGTACAGAGAAGCATTGCTTAACTCTAAGTTCCGCAAAAGTTTGGAAAAAGATATCGGAAAACAATTCTTTAGACTTGCCGAAGTGGAGCAAAAAACACAGAGTGAAGAAATTATGGATAATTTAATAAATGAAGCAACTCTCAGTACCGAGTATCAGAAACTTGCTGCATCCTGCAAAACTGATTTCATGGGAGAGACATGCAATTTTTATGGACTTTTAAAATATATGGAACATACAGACAGGGAAGTCAGAAAACAGGCATATATAGAATGGGCAAAGTTATATGAGAACATAGCACCCGAGCTTGATAAATTATATGACAAACTTATAGCCGAGAGAGTTTGCATGGCTAAAAAACTTGGTTTTGATAACTATACATCCCTTGCGTATCTTAATATGCACAGACTTGATTATACAGCGGAGAATGTGGAAAACTTCCGTAAACAGGTCCTTGAGATTATTGTACCTTTCTGTACTAAACTAAGAGAACAGCAGGCAAAGAGAATCAATGTAGACCGTATAAAATATTATGATGAGATGTTTATGTATCCGGAAGGAAATCCGAACCCATCGGGTAAAAAGGAAAATATGTTGTACAGCGCAAAAGAAATGTACAGCGAACTCAGCAATGAAACAGGTGAATTCTTTGATTTTATGTATGAGCATGACCTTTTCGATTTAGAGACACGCCCGGGAAAGCATTTAGGCGGTTACTGCACAAATCTTGCGGATTATAGAGCACCTTTTATATTCTCTAATTTTAACGGAACTTCTGCAGATGTTGATGTACTGACTCATGAAGCAGGCCACGCTTTTGAGTATTATCTTGCCTCGAGAAATATAAAGATTGATGAATTGTGTTTCTCTACAAGTGAAATTAATGAGATACATTCAATGACTATGGAGTATTTTGCATACCCCTGGATGGATAAGTTCTTTGGGGATAAGGCGGAGGATTATAAGTATTTTCATTTAAGTAATTCTGTTTTGGTAATACCTTATTTGGTATGTGTTGATGAGTTCCAGCATAGGGTATTTGAAAAACCGGATATGACTGCAATGGAAAGACGTAATGTATGGCGTGAACTTGAAAAGAAGTACATGCCTTGGAGAGATTATGACGGTGTTGAATTCCTTGAAATGGGTGGCTTCTGGATGCAAAAGCAGCATATATTCCTCTATCCTTTCTACTATATTGATTATGCTTTGGCACAGATGGGCGCATGTGAATTTTATGGCAGATCAAAAGAGAATAAAGAAGCAGCATGGAATGATTATTTAAACCTTTGCCGTAAAGGCGGAAGTTTGGGTTACTTCGATCTTTTAAAAACTTCCAATCTTTCAAACCCGTTTGAAGAAGGCAGTGTAGAAAAAGCCGTTAAAGCAGTATTTAATGACATTATTAACGGAGGAGACAGATGATACTGTTTACAAGTGATTACACCGAGGGTGCACATCCTGATATAATAAAGAAACTGACTGATACAAATTTTGAACAGACGCCGGCATACGGTGTTGATATATACTGCGAAAAAGCAAGAGATTTAATTAAAGAAAAGTGCGGCAACAAAGATATAGATGTTCATTTCATGGTCGGTGGTACACAAACGAATCTTACGGTAATTTCAGCTGCTTTAAGACCTCACCAGGGCGTCATTACTGCAGTAAGCGGTCATATTAATGTACATGAAACCGGAGCAATAGAATCTACGGGTCATAAGGTTCTTCCCATCTCGTCAAACGATGGTAAGATTCTTGCCAGTCAGGTTGCAAAGCTGATTAATGATCATTACAACGATAACGATCGTGAGCATATGGTACAGCCTCATATGGTATATATATCTAACCCTTCGGAACTGGGTACTGTGTATAGCAAAAAAGAGCTTTATGAATTACATGAAGTCTGTAAAAGCAACAATCTTATACTTTTTATGGACGGTGCCCGTTTAGGATACGGTCTGACAGCAGCGGGTAACGATCTCACTTTAAAAGATATTGCCGAATTGTGTGATGTTTTCTATATTGGAGGTACCAAAGTAGGGGCTTTGTTCGGTGAAGCGGTAGTAATAACCAATGATGATTTAAAAATAGATTTCAGATATATGATGAAACAAAAGGGAGGTATGATGGCTAAAGGAAGGCTTTTAGGGTTGCAGTTTATGACTCTGTTTGAAAATGATCTTTATTTTGAGATATCGGAACATGCAAACAAACTTGCAATGCAGATAAAAGATGCTTTCATAAACAAAAAATATACCTTTCTATGCGATTCACCTACAAATCAACAGTTTCCAATACTGCCGGATAAGGTTCTTGAAACACTGAATGTTAAGTATGGGTTTAGTTATATAAAACGAATTGATGCAAATCACAGTGCGGTTCGCTTTTGCACAAGTTGGGCAACGGATGAAAAAAACGTTCGGGAATTGGTCGGAGACATAGGGAGGTTATAAAATGAGCAAATACTTTACTTTAAGTTTTGATGATGGAACAGTACAGGATATACGTTTTACAGAAATTATTAATAAGTATGGTTTAAAATGTACTTTTAATATTAATTCCGGTTTTTTCGGACAGAAACACAGACTTATAAGAGAAAATCTTGATGTCGATCACAGTGAACTTGACGCTGATACTGCGGTTATTGTTTATAAGGGACACGAAGTGGCTGTCCATACTGTTCATCATCCCAATCTTCTTAATCTGGACAAAGAGAATATTATTAAAGAAGTAAAAGATGATGAGGATGCCCTTGAGAAGCTGTTCGGATATGAGATTATTGGAATGGCATATCCTGGAGGTCCTTATTATAACGATTTTGTTATAGATACTATACTGGAGAATTCTAAAATCAGATATGCTCGTACTACATGTTCACATAATACATTTAAGATGCCGGATCGGTTAATGGAATGGCACCCTACATGCCATATGAATGACGAAAAGCTTTTTGAGCTTGCCGAAACATTTATAAAAGACACTTCAGATAACGATATGCTGTTCTATGTATGGGGACACAGCTTTGAGTTTGATATTGATAACAGCTGGGGCAGGCTGGAGGAGTTCTGTAAGTACATAAGCGGCAGGGATAAAATTAAATATGTAACCAACGGAGAAATTGCAAAACTGTCGGAATAATTCTATATTATTAAAATAAACGGATAATAGGCGCCACTTATTATCCGTTTTTGACTATGTTTATTTTGAATAATTATCGAAATATCCCTGTATAAATACAATAGGTGTTCCTTTATCTCCGCTACCTGATGTAAGGTCGCAAAGTGAACCAATAAGGTCTGTCAACTGCCTCGGAGTCGTTCCCTGGGATACCATAGAACCCTTCAAATTATTTTCTTTTTGCATAATATATTTTCTTATTGCTTCGTTAAGCTCTTCGCCTTTTAAGTTGGCAAAATCATTGTCTGCAAGGTATTTAAGTTTAACTTCATTAGGTGTTCCCGCAAGGCCTTTTGTAAATGCAGGTGATACAACAGGATCTGCGAGTTCCCAGATCTTTCCGACCGGATCTTTAAAAGCTCCGTCACCATAAATCATAACTTCCAACGTCTTACCTGTCTTCTTATAAAGATCTGACTGAAGATTATCTACAAATTTGTCACAGTCTTTCGGAAAAAGTTTAATTTTTGTTTCGGTTGCTTTGTTGGAACCTAACAAACCGTAATTTTCATTATAACCGCTGCCGTCAACGGATGAAGTCAGAATGTCATTAAGGCTTAATACTTTTTCTGCTCCGTTTTCAAGTAATATTCTCTTTGTAGTTTTTCTGCTGTGTATATCACAATTTAATATGTTCTTAGTATAATTTAATATTGCTTTTGCATTATTTGAGAAGATTATTTCAACGCTGCAACCGGTACTCTCAATAAGCTCTTTATAATAGTCTACATAATCAACACCGGTAAATGGGTGGAGTTCATATCCGAAAAGCTCACGATATTTATTTATATCAAGTACGTCAATATATGGATTAACTCCGGAGTCAATAATTTTCTCACTGTTAAACAGATGGTTACCTACTTCATCGGAAGGATAACTTAACATCAGGTATATTTTTTTAACTCCCATTGCTATACCTTTTAAGCATACTGAGAATCTGTTTCTGCTTAGAATAGGAAAGATAACGCCTATGGTATCATTATTGAATTTATTTTGAATATCTTTTGCAATCTGTACGGTTGTTGCATAATTACCCTGTGCTCTTGCAACAACTGCTTCGGTAACTGCAACTATATCTCTATCATGAAATTCAAACTTTTCTTCTTCACTGCTTTCAAGTAAACTGTTTACTACTATTTCTACTAAATTATCTCCTTCTCTGATAACTGGTGCCCTTATACCTCTTACTACTGTACCAACTGTTCTTTTCATAGCAGCCTCCTGTTTGATATAAATTAATTTAACGATTATTTATTATAATCAATAATACAGTATAAGTAAAGTTAATATTATCTATTAATGATATAGATTAAATTTATATGATAAATTTATAATGTTGTTGTATAAGAATATATCCTAAAAAGTGAATAAATAATTTAATATAAAAAAACGATATAATTTTTTATCCTATTTGCAAAAACGTGTAGCAAAATAGTTTACACCTGAGCAAATCATAACTTGCCTAAACAATATTAGTTGTACACATGAG
>JAEAME010002309.1_pt1 | contig 11369 bp, 15 predicted proteins | sample 8958731 | NCBI WGS metagenome assembly JAEAME01 (sample SAMN16933194, study PRJNA681113) | bioreactor sludge metagenome | isolation source: anerobic bioreactor sludge (Control) | place: India:Bengaluru | collected 2018-10-24 | reverse complement strand
TAATTTGAATAACTCGTCCAGAACCGTGTTTTGAATTTATCTTGGACAGCAATGTTATGATATATGATTTTAGATTTATGAATTAGTATTCTTGAATCATAATTCTTAAATCTAAAATCTATCCGAACATAGGGGTTGTACTTTGCTTGACATCCACCGAACATCAGTACTATGATACCAGAACTCATGTTTTAATTAATTGCTTAGTTGGCATAAAGTAATATTAGCGAGGTGTTGGGATGATTAATGTCTATCGCGCGAAACGAATCAGCCTGTTTCCCTTTTACCAGCTTCATTCGTTCCCCCATAAAAATGAAAATTTAGCTACTTTCCCTTAACGGGAGGAATCATCAGGGGTGGTATCAGGCCAACATGCGGGACACTTATCGTACCAGGACTAAAATTCATTGCATAGATAATAGAGTTCCCTCTCCAAATGTCTTGGAGAGGGCTAAGGTGAGGACTATTTTTATTTTGGTAATTGGGATTTCCTTAGCGTTTAGGATTTGTAATTTGTGATTTCACCATTTACCTTCAAACCGTGCCTGAGGTTGTTTCTTCAAAATCGGTAATTTAGCCTCAGGTTGTTTTATCGAGCAGGCCCAAAATAAGATCTGTAGGGGCGGGTTTGCGCAACCCGCCCGCTACCCATCGACAGGCCGGGAGGTTTGCTCTTGCTCCCTTGGCAAGGAGCAAGTTAGAAAGGGGCGTTGTTAAACCAGGTTCTGGGTACGCCCGCCCATACATTCGACTAGCTCAGTATGAGCGGGCTCGAGGTATTCGGTATCACTATGGTTTCTCTTCACTTCCCAAGTGCCTGCCCTTTCGAAGATTCCGTATGAGGTATTGATAATAACATGCCGGATCGGAAAGCGAAATCGAATAGGGAAGAGCCAGAGATGGATTCGTATCTCCGGTTTTCCTTGCCCTTTTATAAGGGGAAAGTTAGAAAGGGGTAGTTCTCCCGGTAACGGCGCATTCTTCATCTTTCTCCCCACCTGAAAAAACCTCTTGACAAACTGTTTTTCCTGTCGTAAACTTATGTAGTTAATTAGTTAACTAACTAACCAATATACAAATGATGAAGGAAAGTTAATCAGGTACCCGGGGATAGAAATGGAATTAAGTTCAGACAACGAAAAACCGATTTTCCTGCAGTTAGCCGAGGAAATCGAAGACGATATATTAAAAGGCATTTTCGAAGAGGAAGCGCAGATCCCCTCCACCACCGAAGTGGCCGTCAACTTCAAGATCAACCCGGCGACGGCCAACCGGGGCGTGAACATGCTGGTCGAGGAGGGGATCATATATAAGAAACGGGGCATCGGCATGTTCGTAGCCGCCGGCGCCCGGGAAAAGATCATCGCCAAGCGCAAGGCGGCTTTCTATAACGACTATATCCAGCCGCTGCTGAAAGAGTCGCAAAACCTGAACCTGACCAAAGCCGATATCATCACCATGATCGAGAGAGGGTACACCAAATGAGCGTAATCGAGATTAAAAACCTGTCAAAAAGTTTCGCCAGTACCAGGGCCTTACAAAACGTCACCACCAGGTTAGAAGCGGATGTGATCTACGGTTTGCTGGGGCGGAACGGTGCTGGTAAAACTACCTTGATCAACATTCTGACCAACAAGATATTCGCCGACCATGGGGAAATACTCATCGACGGGGAACTGGCCGCCGAGAACGACCATGCGCAGGCGAAAATGTTCTGCATGACGGAGAAAAACGTCCATCCGGCCGAGATGAAGGTCAAGGATGCTTTACGGTGGGCGTATGAGTTCAACCCGCTTTTCGACCGGGAATATGCCGCTGCGCTGGTGGAGAAATTCAAACTCGATACGGGTAAACGGATCAAGAATTTGTCCAGCGGCTATAACTCGGTTTTTAAATCGATCTTAACCCTGGCTTCCGGCCGGCCGGTCATGATCTTCGATGAGCCGGTGCTGGGGCTGGATGCGGCGCACCGGGAATTGTTTTACCGGGAATTGATCGCCCGCTACAGCGAGAAGCCGGCCACGGTGATCATCGCCACCCACCTGATCGACGAAGTGGCGGATGTCCTGGAGCAGGTCCTGATATTGAAGAACGGAGCCCTGGCTTTGGACCGGCCGGTGGCCGAAGTACTCCAACTGGCGTACACGGTATCGGGGGAGGCGGCCGGGGTGGACCGCTATACCAGCGGTAAAAACGTGGTGCATCAGGAGGCCATCGGTAAATTCAAAGCAGCCACGATTTACCAGGAAAGGCAAAACGGCGATAAAGAACACCTGCGGGAGTTGGGGCTGGAAGTGACCCCCGCCCGTCTGCAGGAGATCTTCATCAGCCTGACCGAGAACTAGAGGAGTGCCCGATGAGCATAATACTGAAGACCGTCAAATTTCACTTTAGCAACATCTATAAATGGCAGTTCGTCTCGGCGTCCGGGGTACTGCTGTTAAATCTCCTGATATCCTTGACTATTGTCAAACTAATGCAGGAAGAAGGGCAATCGGGGAACCTGGACATGATCGTCATGGTCTGGATGTTGATCCTGGGCCTGGTCATCTTCGCGGTGAGTTTCCGTTACCTGTTATCCTTCGGCATCACGCGGCGGAAGGTCTTCTGGGCCATGTGCACAAGCATAGCCTCGCTGGCGGCGGCATTCACTTTGCTCACTACCATTTTCTATGCCGTGAGCACCAGGGTGACCAACATCGTCATGTTCTATGAGCTGTTATATAAGAACCAGGATATCCTGATGTCTTCTATCTGGGAGTTCGCTGCCTTGCTGCTGCTGGGGATGCTGGGGTGGTGCATCCGCATGGCCTACTATGTCAGCGGCTTGAAGACGAAGGTCTTCGTCTCTTTATTACCCTTCATCGCAGCCCCCTTGTTAGTGTTCCTGAATATCCTGGTTGACGGCGCCGTAGCCCGGGGTTTCGGGAAGTTTATGGCGGCGGCGATGGGATTCGCCGGGAACAGTCCCAATCCCCTCATCGGTGCCGCCAGTATGGCTGCTGCCGCTGTCCTCCTTGGCATACCTGTTTTCCTGATGTTGCAGCGGGCGCAGGTCAAGGACTAAACTGTGGCTGTGATATTTCTGCAAAGCGAGGCTTGAGGCATGAGCACTGCGGTCTATATCGATAACATCAAGAAGAAGATCGGCAAACGGGAGATACTGAAAGGGGTCAGTTTTGACGTCCAGGCCGGCGATATCTTCGGATACCTCGGACCGAACGGGGCGGGCAAGACGACCACCATCAGGATACTGCTGGGTTTGCTGCAGCCGGACGCCGGGAAGGTCAAGATCCTGGGACAGGACATCGGTGAGGCGGGCACCCGCATGAAGATCGGCTTCTCGCTGGACCCGGACGGCCTGTACGATGCCATGACGGCCCGGGAAAACCTGCAGTACTATGCCGATATTTACGGTGCAGCCGGGGATGGAGCCAATATCGATAGGGTATTGAAAATAGTCGGCCTGTCCGACCGGGGCGACGACCGGGTAAGTACATATTCGAAAGGGATGCGGCAGCGGTTGTCGCTGGCACGTTCGATGGTGCACGAGCCGGAGGTATTGATACTGGACGAGCCAACCTCCGGGGTGGACCCGACGGGGCAGATGGAGATACGAAAGATCCTGCTGGACATTGCCCATAATGAGAAGAAAACGGTGCTGCTCAGTTCACACAACCTCGATGAAGTGCAGCGCATCTGCAACCGGGTGGCCTTGATCGACCGGGGTGAGATCAAGCTGTACGGGGAACTGGAAAGCCTGCGCCAGAAGATAGGACGCAGCGGCATCGTGATCGAGACCGGGGAAGCGGTGCCCGCGGCGGTCCTCGAGGCACTACGGCAACAGCCGCAGCTGGGTTTCCGGGAAGCCGGGAAAACGAGCCTGGTTTTCGAGAGCCGCGACGGCGGCGCCAAAGTCTCCGACATCGTCACCTTCCTGGCGGGATACGGCGTCAAGATCGAGAAAGCCGACCGGCAGGAAGCTTCCCTGGAAGAATTATATGCCGCCATTCTCAAAGAGGTGGAAAAGGCATGAAATACACCGTCTTGATCATGAAAGCCCAGATGAAAAACGTCATCCGCTGGCGTATGGCGGCAGCCATCATCTTCGGCGTGGCCGTGATCTGCATCATCGGGGTCTCGATCTTATTCATCACCCAGTTCATTTTGCCGCAGGTGAAGGCGGACCAACCGGACCGGCAGGTGCTGGAAAACATCCTCGGCCTGATACTGTTCTTCACCAGCTTTTGTGCCGTGGGCATTTATGCCAGCGTGATGTCGGCGCAGTCGCTGCTGCGGGAAAAAGCCCGCGGCAACATCCAGGCCTTGCTGGCGACGCCGGTAAAGGCGGGCGACATCTGCCTGGGGAAGACGCTGGGGGTGTTCGTACCAGGGTTCTTGCTGGGGACCGTGGTGACCATCCTCATGCTGGTCTTCATCAACCTGGCCTTTCTCGTCCCCGCGGTTGGTTTTGTGGTGACGCCCTGGATGTTGATCAGCAGCCTGGTGGGCGTGCCGCTGTTCTTCCTGGTGCTGGGATTACTGGTGCACCTGATCGGGTTGACGGGGAAAGCCGCCACCGGCAATATTATTGCTCAGCTTTGCCTGGCCATCCTGCCTGCCCTGATGATCAACCTGTCGCTGCGGCAGATCACCAGCGCCGCTTCGTGGCCGTTTCTGATGGTGCTGCTGGGATTGGCGGCTATCGCCGGTATTTTCAGCCTGGTACTGCGGCCGAAATTGACCGCAGAACGAATCATGCTGTCGCAATAGGAGACTGTTTTGAAGAGGGCTTTACTGGTGCTGCGCCGGGACTACCGGGAGATGAAATCTACGGCAGCTTTCCGTATCATGCTTGCCGTGGCCGCCGTAATAACAGTTGCGGCAGCGGCGATCATCTCGATTGTGCTGCACCGGCAGTCGTGGTACGGGGCGGTGGAGGCGCGGCCCATCATTGATATCATCACCGGGATCACGGCCTATTTCCTGCCGTTGATCGTACTGATGTCCTTTATCTGGGCGTTTGCCAGCTTTCCGGTGGTCAGAGAAAAGGTGAAAGGTAACATTGACTGCCTGATCGCCACTCCGGTCACCCCGGGGGAGCTGCTGGCGGGGAAGGGCCTGGCGGTCTTCATCCCGGCGTACCTCATCTCTCTGGCGGCCATGATAGTGATTGTAGCCGTAGTCAACCTGGCAGTGATCCTCCCGGGCTGGCACAGCATACTGCTGCCGTGGCCGGCTTTGGTGCTGGGCCTGGCGGTCAGCCCGCTGTTGTTCTTGAGTATCCTGCTGATCACGTTACAGATTTCTTTTATCGGCAATCCCGATTCTGCGGTGGCCCCTTCCATGATCGTGGGCTTCGGCCTGATGGTGGGGATGCCGGTGGGGCTGGCGACCGGCTTCTTCGATATCAACTCCTGGTTGTTCGTCCTCTGGTATACCGTGGGGACGGCAGCGGCCTGGGGGGTGGTGCTGGCTTTAAACCGGACATTGACGCGGCAGAACATCGTCTTATCCGAAAAAGGGGGGTAAGCAGGCGGGCCGCCGCTTACCTGGCGATGGCCGCAGTATGCAACACCTGGCCGTCCGGACCGGTGTAAGTGAGTACTGCCTTTCCAGCTTCTAGCGTAACATCCACGTAGCCGTACTGCCCGGAGGCATACCATAGACTGGCCGGCGAGACATATTCCCGTTCCGGGTCGGGGATGCCGCCGAAAGCTCCGGCAATGACGTAGGCAACACCGTTCTGTTCCAGCAGTTCCATCTGGTGGGCGTGCCCGGAAAAAACGAGGTCGACATCATATTTTTCAAACAGTGGGGTAATCAGGTCGATGGTCTCCCGGTTGTCCCACCACTGCCAGCCCCGGGAAGACGAACCGGAAGCGTAATAGAAACCGTGGTTCAGCACTACTGTCCAATCCTGCGGCGGGATCGACTTTAGTTCTGCCTCCAGCCAGGTCTGCTGCGGCGGCGTGAAAGTTTCGGCACTCCATTCCAGGTCGAGGACGAGGAAATGGATATCACCGATATCAATGCGGCGCCAAAGCCGGCTGCCGCTGCCGGTATCTATGCCTTCCGGGCAGCAGTAAGCCAGATAGCGGTTAAGGCCGGTAAACAAACAGTCATGATTGCCGGCGGCGAAGGCGGTGGGGACGGCGGCAGAAGCAGTGGGCAAAGCCGCCATAGCTTGCTGCCATTCCTCCGGGCGGAAACCAAATTCCACCAGGTCGCCCAGGAAAAAGAAGTAATCGTATTGATTTGCCGCGGCGGCGATCCGCGCCAGCATCTGTGCCGTAAAATCGGGGCGGTTGTCGTCGGCGCTGAAATGGGCGTCGCTGCTTACGGCGAAGCGCAGGGGTTGTTGGGGGTTGGGAGTGGTGAAATAGTACGTGGTACCGCCGTCGACACAGTACGTATACAGGGCTCCCGGGGCGAGATCGCCCAAGATAAAGATATGGTCCGTCACGGCTTCAGTTTCGTCGATCGTATCGGTAATATCATCGCGGCCCCAGGACAGGGCGGCGCGGGTGGGTTTGCTTGACATAAAGGTAACGGCGACATCGGGAAGGCCGTTGGCACCGGTGCCGGCCAGGATAAGACGGGGGGCGGTGGTGTTGGGGGTGGGGGAGGGGAAGCCGTTGATGTAGGCGAAGCCGAAAACCGGCACAGCTACGGCAACTGCGGCGATGATGATAACGGCCGCCTTCAGCAGGCGGGACTTTTTACCCCGCAGGTAAAAGATGAGCCACAAGGCCATGGGGAGGAGGCCGAGGGCGGCGATCAAGAGCACTGCTGCCCAGCCGATCATTTCCACATGGAGCAGGCCGCGTGTGCCGTGGAGGTTAAACAACCAGGCTAAGAAAACACCGCTAAAGGCCGCGGCGGTTACGGCGAAGGCCAGCAGGATTTTCTTTTGCATATCGGGCAGGATTATAACACAAGCGGTTCATTTTACTGAAGCTGCCGTGCTGGCTTTGATCTTACCCGGAGTGAAATTAGTTTCGATGTTCATCAGGGCGGGCACGAAGAAAGAAGCCAGTGTAGCGAGGAAAATGATACCCCCGGATATGAAATACAGGGGGCGGATGCCGATGGCGTCGGCAACCGGGCCGGCGATGGCCAGGCCGAGGGGGGTGAGGGCGGAAGTGAGGGCATTGAAAATGGAGAAAAACCGTCCCTGCATGTCTTTGGCCACCACCGAATTGGCGATCGCCATCATGGGAGCATTGCCGGCCGACATCCCGGCGCCGACGATGAAGCAGGCAGCCAGGACCAGGGGATAGAGGGCCAGCGTGGTAAAACCCAGGAAAAAGGCGGCGCCGCTCATGACCAGGGTGCCGGCGAGGGTGGTCACGATGCGCTTCTTAAAGCCGGGCCAGACGCCCAGAAGCAGCCCGCCGGCGATCATGCCGATGCCGAAGGCGGAATTCAGCCAGCCAAGTTTCAGCACGTCGCCGCCTAAATGGTCGGTCACCAGGATGGGCAGCAGGGTGAAGGCCGGCATGATGAAGAAAACGATCACCGAGCAGAGGACGGTGAGAGCGAGCAGGCCGGGGCTGGTGAAGATGTATTTGAAGCCGTCGACCATATCTTTCAATGGTGAACTGCCGGCGGTACGGGTGGTTAATTCCGGCTGGGGGATGGGGATGAAGAACAGGCAGGAAACGGCGATCACCGCAGTAGCAATGTCAACGGCGAGCACGCCGTACATCGGCAGCAGGCCGATAAGGAAAGCCCCGGCGGGCGGGGCGGCGATGGTGACGACACCCTGCAGCATCTGGTTCAGGCCGGCTGCCCGGGCAAGCTGCTGTTCGGGGACGATGAGGGGGATGGATGCCAGCATGGCGGGAAAGTGAAACGACTGGCCGATGGAACGTAACACCATTGCCAGGTAGATATGCCAGACCTGGATGGCCCCGGCGGCGAAGAGCACTACCAGGCCGATCGTCACCAGGGCAATAGCGGTGTCGGCGAGGATCATGATTTGCTTACGGTTCCAGCGGTCGACCAGGGGACCGATGATAGGCCCCAGGACGATCTGCGGCACCAGGGCCATCAGCATCGCCACGGCCAGGACCGTCGCCGACCCGGTCTCCATGGTCAGGTACCAGGCCAGGGCAAATTCCACCAGGGCGCTGCCCAGCAGAGACACCGCCTGGCTGATCCAGAGGACAAAGAAGGTTCTCAAAAAATACTACCTTACATTAGAAGTGACTGTTGATTATCTTATCATATAGAGATTATGCATAGCTACATTTTAGTTTCGTGGTATTTTCTACATCGTGATAACGGTAACGGTTGCCTGGCAAAGGCAGCCGTTTTCCGAAATTAACCTTGTTTGGAAATGCTTTATCGTAGTTCAATGCCCAGGAATAATGGCCAAACCACCAGGCCAAGTAGTATTTTCCACCAAACCAGATTGGCGAAAGAGATGGTGAACAACCAGCCGGCGAACCAGAACATGACACCAAAAAAGCCCCCCTCTGACCCTCCTCGAGATTTCACTGCCATTTTTCTAACCTCCAGATATTTTAATATTTTTAGTCTTTAACGAGCATTGATTTTGCCAGGGAACCATGCCATTTCCCGACACTCCCGGCAAGGTGCAAAGGGACAAAAAACAGGAAGATACCAACCGGAACCAGGGCGACTACGGCCCAAACCGGAAGAAAATAGTCCCGATATCCGTAGATGAGGGCGAATAACGGTTGGCCAACCAACCATAGAGATCCTGCGAGAAGCGAAGCAAAAAATACAAAATAAACCACGCCCAATGGCAGCTGAAACAGCATATAGGCCATGGTGGACCAGGTGGACTTATCCAGTATCAACGATTTAAAACGTCCCCACAAACTAAGATCACTGCTGGAAAATATGGGACGGCGCGGCATGCGAACCCCTAACATGGTTTCCACAAAACGCCCTTCAATGAGAGCTAAACCCCGGACAGAGAGGATGAAAACACCGGCCAGCGGGATACCGATAATATATACCAGAGTCCCGATAATGGTTGAAATACCCGCGGCCATCCAGCCGCAATAGATAAGGCCAGTAAGGAGGGAGAGTAAGAGATACAAAAACGCACGCCAGGCCATGGAGTCGGCAATAACTCCAAAATAGCGGATGAACCAAGGCCGTTTTACTTCTTGTATTTTTAAAGTAGAGTAAGGCTCAGTATGGGTTTCGATATCATGATATCCCGCCGCCACTTCAGTCGGGGTACCGTACTTTTCCAGGACGGAGATTAACGCGTCTGCTTCGGAAATTCCGGATTGTGCAGTCTGTATCCTGGCGACTGAATTTCTCAGAAACTCTTCGGTATCGAAAAGAGCATCCTGGATTGTTGCCTTGTCACAGCCAGCCAGTTCGCGCCTGAGTTGATGTAAATATTCATCGATACTATTTATCATCTTTATCCGCCTTGAGTTGATTATCAACAAGGCCTTTCGTCTGTTCCCAGAATTCCGTCCATCGGCGTAGTGTCTGGCGTCCGGTTTCTGTGATTTTATAATAGCGGCGCGGCGGCCCGGAAACCGAAGGCTCCACTTCGCTTGCCAATAAATGGCTATCTTCCAGCGATCTTAAAACCGGATATAGTGTCCATAACTTGATAATAGGTATATCCGGGCCGCTTTCTTCGATGATCCGGGCAATTTGATATCCATACATCGGCCCGGTTGCCCGGTTAACAATACCCAACAGGATAAGTTCAGCTACACCGGCATTGAGTATCTTCTTAAATTTTTTATCGGCTTCATTAGTTTCCGATATATCCATTTATTTACACCACAACGAGATATCAATGTCCTAAAAGCACGTTTATTTAAGCAAAAGAAGATATTGAATATCTGCAATATTGTATTATATACACTATTGTATAAAATACAATAGCAAACAATAAATTTGCTGTCAATACCTGAAGTAATAGAAATATAGACCATGAGGTTTGTATGATTTAATCGATTCCAGAATAGTTATACAGCCAACATACAAGGTAAATCAGGGTGGCCTAATATTAGAGCGTCGGATATGAGTTATCAGGAGCAAATCGAAATAATCCAGGGTGTAATGCCGAAAGCATTACACCCTCAGAAATGGTCCGGATTATCCGAAGTGCAACCCCAAGAAGAGAGGCCAGACCACGATACCCAGGATAATCTTCCACCAGACCAGGTGGAGGAAACCGATCGAGAATAACCAACCTGCAAACCAGAGTGTTCCTGCCAGGGCAGGTCCCGTACCATTTTTGTTCGACATTTCGTTATCCTCCGACAATAAAGTTCATCAATTATATATTTTTTACTATTCAGCGTATACCTTAATGGTGGCTTCCTCGCTGTCAACATCGATATGGGATTCCTGCAGGGCATCGATCAGCTGCTCGATATATTCGTCTTTCAGGTTGCGGATATCGAAAACCATGCCCTTGTCCTTGAGGGCTTTATTGACGTTTTCGGCAGCCTCCGGCGGCATCAGGGCGGTGAGTTTCATGCCTGCCCGGACCAGGGCGACCGGAATGCGTACGTTCACCCGTTCCGGTTGGTGGCTTTCATCCCAGTGCCCACCGTGTTTCTGGTAGCCTTCTTTAGGTTCGACCTTTACATAAAGGAACTTGGCGTTCCTTTTGGGCAGCGTGGAATTTGTGGCTGCCCGGTTGGAATCATCATCTTCTACCAGTGACAGCAAGCGGTTTGCTTCATCCACGGAAAGCTTGCCTTCCGCCAGCATCTTTAAGATTTTCTTTTGATTTTCACCCATCGTCGTTATCTCCACTAATAAAATTCGACTTCGACATGGCCGTCATGATCGTCGACATCAACCACGGTGCCGCGCAGGTTGCAGAGGACACGGCAAAGAGACGGGATACCTAAAATAAGAGGCCGCCACCAGCCTAACTGCCAGGTAAAGATCATGGCCAACAGGCCGAAAGGCAGCAGGATGAGGAAGATGGCCAGCAGGCAGATGAGGACGATAGGCCAAACCAGGAACAGCGGCAGCCACAGCCCGAAGTTATGTTCCGTGTTCTTGATCCGCAGTTTTAATAAATATGGAGGCCAGTTCATTTTGACAACCTCTCAATCGCCTCAGCGGCGGTTATTTCGCCGCGTTCCAGAGCAGCGAGTGTTTCCTCTTTCAGGGGGCTGACGGGGGTGGTGACCGTTTCCACCATCTGGAATTGGCCGGCGATGCGGCTCAAACGGCTTTTAATGGTGGGATAGCTGACACCGAAAGCTTTCTCCATATCCTTGATGGAGCCGTCGTTCTTCACGAAGGCCATGACGAAGACCTGGTCGTCGGCGGAAAGGCGGGCGAGAGGAGGGAGTTCGAACAGCCCCTCGATGGCGATGCCGGAATCAACCAGGCGGACC
>JAEAME010002308.1_pt1 | contig 11370 bp, 10 predicted proteins | sample 8958731 | NCBI WGS metagenome assembly JAEAME01 (sample SAMN16933194, study PRJNA681113) | bioreactor sludge metagenome | isolation source: anerobic bioreactor sludge (Control) | place: India:Bengaluru | collected 2018-10-24 | reverse complement strand
TCCATGCCCGTCTGCGCCGCCTCGCTACAAACCTTCATGAATAATGCGGGTTAAGAGCAGAAAGCAAAGGAGACGCGAATCAGGTTGAAAAGGCGCAAAGGCATGGAAAAGGCAAGGTATGGAAAGGCATGGACGCCCACTACCCGCAACGCAAGGTTGTTGTATTCTGCTCTCGCGGATATTCCGTAGAAAAAGCCCGGGAATTGTCCGTAAATCGCGCCGGTTGACCGGTCAATCGGTCGCGATGAGGGAAGAGAGTGAGCCGGCGGATGGCGACATCGCGATCGGACCAGGCGGCGACGAGGCGGGGGATGAGGCGCACGATGATGCAAACCTATTTATCGACGGTGCCGGCAGTATCGACGCGCATCAGGTCGCGGCCTATAATAACTTTGCCGCTGAATGCCTTTTTTGCCTCATCCAGAAAATACTTTTCGGGCGCATTCGCGGGCATCAGGTGCGTTAGAACCAGGATTTTCACCTTGGCCTTCTCCGCCACCTCACCGGCTTCCTTAGCACTCGTGTGATAATCGCGAACCGACCATGGTCTTGTTCCCGGCGCTCCGGAGGAATCGTTCGAGCCCACGTAAGCTTCGTGTACGAGGACGTCCGCGCCGGCCGCATGGCGGATCAGGTTGGGATCCGGGCGGCAATCGCCCGAGACAACAATGCTGCGCGGTCCGGAATCAAAGCGGAATCCGAAAGCGGGCTTAACCGGGAAATGGTCCACGTCAAAAGCCGTGATCCGCATGCCATCCTTGTCGTATACAACGCCTTCCTTCACTTCGTGAGCATTGATCCGGCCCCCTTGGGCGGAAAGCTTCTCGGTCATATCCCGGCGGATATGGATGTCGGCTTCATAAAATTGGAGGATCGCGTCCGATACTCTCTGAATCCCAGCCGGGCCGTAGAGCTCGAATGGAGCTCGCTTGCCGAACTGCCATGTGTTGTGGAATAGATCGGGCAATCCGTCGATGTGGTCGGAGTGCAGATGAGTTATGAAAGCCCCTTCTATGCTTTGCCAGGGATTTCCAAATGCGGCAAGGCGCATGCCAACCCCGCGCCCCGCATCTATAATAAACAGCTTTTTTCCGGCAATAATCGCACAGGATGGGCCGGCGCGCTCAGCGCTCGGATACGGATAGCCTGTTCCCAGCAGAATCGCCTGCATGTCGGAAGGCTGCGCCTCCAGAGCGAGAATAGGAAGTGCCAGCAAAAAGAAGCCCGCAGCCAGAAATCTGAATAAATGCATCTCATTTCTCCAATCCACTCAATATTCCAATCGCACAGTAAAAGATAAGCATAACCGGGCAGGTAGGACCAGCGATCATTTGGCATCTGCAATTGGAAGGTGCGATCCTTGCCTCATCCGCACCGCAGGACAAACTTATAATATCTCGTGGTCTCGCCATCCAGCCGTCAGGAATGTCCGTTATGCTTTCATTTTCGGCAAAGCTCTTGGGGAAGATGTGCATAAGGAAACGGTCGAATGCCAAAGTCAGAAGACCCGGATGCACAGCCGGAAACGTCAAAAGACTTACAAGGCAAACGCCGCTTCTGTCTCTTGGGTATATTATATGATAACGCCGGCACGAATTCTGGCGGCTTCCAGCGACGCCGGATTCAGCTGTGTATTGACCTGCAGGACGCGAGGATCGTTGCGGAATTCAGGAGGCACCTCGCCTCTCGCCGCGGGACCTACATAGTAATAGTCAAATTCCGACTCGTTCAACAATTCCCTGACATGCGACATGCTGCGGACCGCGCAGGAGGAAATTTTGATATCGCGGGGTTCCATCAATCTTTTCACACCGGCGAGGATGAACTGGACTCGATGGGCAGGCTGCGGCATATAAAGAACCAATACCGACGAGTTCGGCTTGATCCTTTCGACTGTCAGCATGGCGGGCCTTATACTATTCAGTTCAATGGGGATGGCATCGGACTTGTTTCTGGGAAGCATCGCCCGGACGCTATCGCACATAATGTGGTTTGCAAGAATCTTCACCCGACCGGGATGTTTGGCGATCGCCGCCTTCAAACCCTGCAGCGTCACTCCCAACACGGGCACATGCCATAATTGCGAAATATCATCCGCCGTATGCGTTGCATACTCTTCATGAGTATCCACATATATGATGAAAGGCGTATTCCGCTCATTCTCCTGCGCGTACCGGCTCAGATACCTGGCAAAAGCCGTCGGCGACAAACCCATCTGGCGGATTTTTGAAACGATACTCTTGCTTAACTTGCGGCAGCTCTCATCAACAGCCCGGGGTGAATCGGTTGCCGTGGCAACGACGGTCCCTTTGCCGCGAGTCAGCACAAGCAATCCCGACCGCCTCAGAGCCAGATAAGCTTTGTGTATCTGGCTGCGGTTGATGCCCGTCTGCTTCTCGATATCCCGAATCGAGGGCAAAGTGTCGCCATCCCGGAATATGCCCATCATCACAGCAAGCTTGATCTGCTCCTGGATCTGATTGGCGACCGGAGTAGAACTGTTTTTTTCAATGTAAAATTCCATCCGGTTTTACTCCTCACAAAAGAATTAGCATCCGATGACAAAGCCTAAAAGTCAACAGAGAACAATCCTGCCGGAAATTTTCTTCCGCAGATACCGGGGAAGGGTTCGTTCAAATAAGGGAAACAGCTTCTTTTTCTGCCTGGGAAGGAAGATGATGTCATATCCCTTTTTTGCTTCCGAAAGAGCCGTGGAGAGAATATCTTCGGATTCTATCGAGTTTACTTCCAGCGGCACTCCCATTTCCCCAGCCAATTCTTCCAAAGCCAGGACTTCTTCCTTCCCGCGTTTGAGCACCTCCTCCCGGATATAAAGCAGAAATTCCCTCTTGAACGGACGAATGGCTACAAGATCATGGCGTCCATAGTGGTATAAACTCGAGCCGAGAATTTGCGTCACATGCAACCGCTTTGAGGCCGATTTTGCGTAGCTGAACGCCTCCCCTATCGCCTTTCCGCAATCCTCGCCCGCCAGAATTAAAAGCATCGGCCGCTCGGCCGCTGCCATCGCCGTAGCACACATATCTAATAAAGCCCTATCCATTGAAGGAACCAAATGAACAGAACAGCGCCTACACCCAGCACGATAGCTATGTATTCATCCAGCCTGTGGCGCACCGATTTCTTCATCGCTTCGGCCGCGACTTTTTTTAGGTCCTCTTCAAGAGCTTTCTGCTTGTCCAACTCCTCCATATTCCAATCCTTCCCATTCGCAGTTTTGTCCGCAGCGGCTGCTCACAAGCGGATAAATAAATCTCGAATTTCGAATTTGTTATTCAACGAATACTCCCGCTTTTGCCAGGATAAAAATCAGAATGACGCAGACACCCACTCTCAGAATACCAGCGCCATAGCCTATCAAAATACCCCTGGGTCCGGCCTTCTTCATATCCGCCAGCCGGGTTTGCAAACCCAGCCCGACAAAACACAAGGTAAAAAACCAGTTCATCACATTTCCCATGGCTTCGCTCGCCGGCTGCGGCCATAGGTGCAGACAGTTGCCGATCCATACAACCATGAATCCAAGTATGAAAATAGGAAACTTGTCTTTGACAACCTGCCATATTTTTATTTTTGTCGATCGCAACTCACCGGTAAGAGTCATGAAATAAACGAAAAGAACCCCGAGAGGGATCAGAACCACCCGGCCGATGTTGGCAAATCCCGCAACCTTCCCCGCCTCAAAACTGAAGTTGAATCCCGTAGCGATCACCTGATTGGAATTGGGAACGCCGGCCGCTGCCAGAAGGCCAAAAGCGTTATTCGTAAGTCCTAGGAGGTATCCGAAGAAGGGAAGCCCGAAAAGGCAGAAGAATCCGAAAGTGACCGAAACGGCAATCGCATAAGCAACCTCTTCGCTTTTGGCCCGAACCATCGGAGCGATCGCCACGCACGCGGATACGCCGCACATCGAAAAAGCGGCTGATAGCAGCGCGGTCAGCGAAGTTCCCAGTTTAAAGAGGCGCCCGAAGAACGTAAATAAAAGCGCGCCTCCAAATACCATGATCACCATGAGAATAATGCTGACCGGTCCGAGCTTCACCAGGTCCCGCAACATGTATTGCGATCCCAGCATGATGATGCCCACATTCATGAAGACTCCCGAGTAGCTCAAACCTGCCTCCCAGCTTCGCGGAACCCCGAATACATTCCGGATCAGAATGCCGGCAACCAGCCCGATCACAACATAGTTAAAATGAAGAAGATCGATGAAGAGGCCTTTGGTATAGATCGGCGGCAGGACCGCATCCACATATTTCAGCAGAGCTTCCGCAGTGTATGGGAAAGAAATTCCCGGGACGCCGCAGAAGATGGCGATGACGATCATGGCCAGAATCCCGGGAAGACTCTGGCGGAAAGTAGGTAAAGCACTCCACATGCTTACCCTTCGTGATACGGCACCTTCATTTCCCATCAATTTCCTCTCGGCGTCGGGATCGGCGTCGGGATCGGGATTGACCTTTTGTTCCCTATTATTCAACCCCGATACCGACCTCGATCCCGATTGGAATAGTTTCCTCAGGGAGCCTTTACTTCAACCTCCAGACTTCCCGGTAGGCCAACCGGTTCAACAGCGTCTTCCGGAGAAAGGTCTCGGTCGTACCATTCACTCCGGCCATTACATCCAGATTGTTTCGCGGGTATTCGGCCAGGTTGGGAGTCTTCACTCCCGTTCGGTCCTCGATATGCCATGCATTGATTTTTTCACCGTCGAAATCGTCCACGACAATTTTGAAATACCCGTTCGGCCCTTCAAAAACCGTGTGCTTTTCATCCAGGATAATCGGATTGGCGTTATCAAGAATCAATTCATTCAGCATATAGCAATGGCCGCACACCTCAGGTCTCACCATGAACCGAGGATCGTCTTTCCAGGGCTGGTCTCGATCAATCTTCCTGATACCGGCGGCGGCATAGAGAGAGACCTGCCCTCCGGCAAAATCGGAGGTCAAATCCAGTTCGATATGAACATCGCCGTGCTGCAGCATGACCTTTTGCTGCGATGGACTGTATTGGGGAAGAGTATCCAGGATTTCCCCGGTCACCGGCCCCAGCGTCTTCCGTACCAGAATCCGCCCGTTCGCATCCAGCAGGGCAAGGTTTGCGGTTTTGGCCGCCGAATCGACACGCTCCGCCCTTAAACGATATTGCCCCAGAGCGGTCTCATCCCCCGTTTTCATCAGCAGGTTCTGCGGCTCCTCATAGCTGATTGTGAACGAGTCCATGCCGGGAGTGCCCATCTCGGCGACCTCAATGTAGTCGGGACTAACCCATCGCGCTGTCAGGAATGTAGCGCCTTCGGCAAACATTTCCGGCAGAAAATAATTGTCCACCATTGACGGAGACTCTGAGCCCGGCTCCGTTTGCTCCATTGCACTGGAATACCCCTTAAATCCGGGAGCCACGATGATATTGGCGCCCCAGGGATTTCCCGAATATTTCACGACGCGGAGCACTCCCACCGGCCGCCCGAATAGAATAAATGAATCTGTATACCGCAAAGCTTTGCTTCCGTCCCCGAGAGGGACATCCTGCCAGAAAAGCAGATTCCCATCCCTCATCGGCTGCTCTTTCCACAGGTCAATTCGAAAATTCTTTTTTACTACCAGGTAACTCTGGGTGCTCAGCAGGTATGCCTTTTTCCCAAAAATGTAGAAAGCTTCCCCGGCAAGAGGACGGACGTTTCGACCATTTCGGCTGGTGTAGTAAAGCCCCCCTGGAGGAATGATGATCTGCTTTTTCCGATAGTCGACATAGCTTGCCCTGATTACGATCGCCTCTGAGGACACCTGCCTCTCGCCTGCTCTATTCTCGACATACTTGCGCACCAACCCTTTCATCTTGGGTACAAAAGCACAGCCGGGGTCGGGAGCAAACCATTTGGCGGCGGGAACAGCCGGCGGGAACGAGGTAAATTTCGATTTAACGACCGGCACTCCATAGGTCGGATCGGCGAGCCTTTGAAGGAACGTATCTTCCATAACGGAGACGACGAGCTCGCTCATGCCGATAAAAAAATCGATGTTTTCCCTCCCATCCTCCCAAAGTATCAGATTGTCCGTCCGGCGGAAGAACGAATCGCGGACATAGCAGGTCTTCACAACTTCAGGCTCGATTCGATCCACCACCACATTGAAATATCTTCTATCCCATATCTCAGATATTTTGACGGGACCGGCATAGCTTCTGTTTTCACCGGTCAGCTCGAACGCATCCCTGTTCTCAAGAACAACCCTCTTCAGCATCCCCGTCATTAAATGAGGTTCCAGCCTGACAAGGTATCGATTATCCCTCGGCCACGGCTCGCTATCCCTAATCCTGACCAAATCATGGTAGATCGCGAATGAGATCGTTCCTTCCTTCCACCCGTAGGGGACGTCATTAGCCCACGGGGCATAATCGGATCCCTTGAACCACGATGGATCGACGATCAGTTCAATATGCATATCCAGATCGAATAGCGTCAGGCTCATTCTCTCCTGGTCCTCGACCTTATATTGCTGCTGAGTCGAAGGGACCAGAAGTTTGGATGCAAGCACCTTCTTCCCCGTCCAGTTGCGCACCTCCACCAGGATCCCGTTTTCTTTGCGGAATGCGTAGATTCTTTTATTCCAGTACCATCGAAAGCTTTCCTGACGGAGTCCCACGACGTATGGACGGTCCAAAGAAAAAACCGCTTCCGATATCCCGGGGTATTCGATCTTTGAAAAGACCGCCTCGTCGCGCGACACCTCTTTGGCCCGGATCTTTGTCGATCCATAAAGCGCTGTGTCCGACATGAAAAACTCTTTTAGCTGAGGATTGATTCCACTCTTAACTTCGAGATCATTCACTTCCACAGGCTTGGGGAAGGAAGTGGAGATCGGCAACTCAATTTGCCATCCGCCCGACGGAGGAATGAGGGGGAACTCTCCATAGGGCTTGCCGTAATGATCCGTGCTGTATTCGTACCATATCCGATACCCCGAAGGATCGATGAGAGCCTTATCGCCCCGCTCCACCTTAACATCTGTCTTTATCACCGAGGCTGTCTTCAGACCGATGAGGTACGCTTCCTCGCCAAGAATCAGGAAGGGATCCCGCATCAGAGGCCTGGCGTCCTCGCTTGTGCTGGACGCATAGAAAAGCCCTCCGGCCGGCACGGATATCTTCCCATCCACGATGGAACTGCCGCGGAGAACGACGCATTCCGCCAGATCTTTTTTCTGGCCGTACTGGTTGTGCATCGTCTTGTTCAGTAAACCGCCCAGTTGAGGGATGTAGGTCGCATTATCCGCCGGCGGCAGTCCCCGGGTGTTTTCTTCAGCCGGCGACAAGACGGGAATCAGGAGGAATGTAAACAGCGCTATTAGAACAACGGGAGTCTCTTGTTTTTTGATCATAGTTCCCATGTTTCGATTGCGGGATTGGATCAGCAGGTGCAGTCCTTCCCGCCTATGCCTTCCAGGAGTAGAAACGGCTTGATCCTCCGGAGCAGGGTGCGGCTGAATCCGTCGATTTGCAGAAGCTCTTCAAGAGTCTGAAAATCGCCGTTTTCCTTCCGGTATTTAACGATGCTCTTGGCGAGTTCAGGCGTAATCAGAGGAACATTTTTGACCAGCTCCTCTGCGGTTACCTTGTTGATATTGACGGTTTTGCCTACCAGCGTTTGCGTCTTCGGTTGGGTTTTCGCCTTTGTATCCTCAGCCAGACCTATAGCAACAGTCAAGGCAATCGCCAGAATTATGCATCCTATCCATTTCAGGTATATTGATTTCATAAGTCAACCTCTTGTTGTAATTCGAGCTTCTGATAGCTCAAAGGCTCGAAGACTCCAGGTCTCAAGGATCAGATGGCACCCTGTCCGGCCATAACCAAAACCAGCCGCAATAAAAAATCCCCGATTATCAGGCAGCTGGAGAACAACCAGGCGTGGCGCACCTGTTTCTCATTCTTCTTCATTACCAGGATCAACGGCAGCAGGATGCCGATCCCCACTACCCCGATCCACCAGATCCACCCGCTCCAACCCGAAAACATACCGAACGCCACCCCACGCGAAGTGGGAGAAGCCACCAGGATAACGAAGAAAATCAGAGCCGTGATCAGATATAGAGGAAGGATCACGCGATAGCTGCGTCTTAAAAATTGAAGCGGTTCCTTCATGACATCCGCATTTGATTTTCTCAAGGATATCATACCCAGAATCGCCCCGCCCTCAATTCCAAGAGACAGGGCGGATAGAAAAAAGAAAAACGGCAAAATCAGGCTTCTCCAAAGGGGAAGAGTGCACGCCGAAAGAAGAACTCCGGTATAGACCGAGACGCCGAGAGCAAAAGGAATCCCGATCGCGCCGATTCTCCTTTTCCATTTTTGGCTGCTCCATAGGGAAAGCCTGCCGATCAACGGCATTCGCCGTCTTTGGGACGGCGTCAGCCAGAACATGGCGGCTAAAACCGATACCGTTAAGAAGATGGTAAGCAGCCAGACGCCCACAGACATAGGGGAGGAGATATTCAGGACGGTCAAAGTTCTCCAGAAGCGGGTTTTATATCCGAGATCAAAAATAAGAATTAACAATCCAACCGCGATGGCGAAAGGCGACAATAAAAAAGCCATGCGGGCACATATCTCCCATCCTTCGCCCTTCCTTTTGGAAGCGATTGCCCCCAGGCAGAAGCTCCCTGCTCCCAGGCCGGCGAGGAAGAGGTATGCGACGACCAGAAATCCCCAGGTTGGCTCATTCATCGTCCTTCTCCACGGCCCCTGCCCTCTTCCACAACCAGGCCAGTAAAAGTCCTCCCGGCAAAAGCCCCGCAAGCCATTTCCAAAACTGGAAAGACGTCGTGGTATTGAGAGGCACCGGATCGGGGAGGGAGAAATCTCCAGGTTTGCCCTCAATTTTATAAACCATATGAAGACGCGCATTTTTTCCGTAAGCTTCAGGGCCCGCCTCCTCCCCGTCGCGGAAATAGGTCAAAGCCCCTGTGGCGCATTTGGCCACGCAGGCCGGTGCTTTGCCGCGATCGATCCGCTGGGTGCAGAAGCTGCATTTCCGCATGGTATGCTGCGCCGGACTGAATTTCGGCACATGAAAGGGGCAAGTTTGGATGCAATAGCCGCATCCGATGCAGCGGTTTCTGACGTGCTCCACAACTCCATCGGCTCTTCGATGAAGAGCCCCGGCAGGACAGGCTGAAGCGCATGCGGGATCATTGCAGTGGAAACATGCGGTCGAGATGGAACGAAGATCGCTGGACGGGAATTCACCCGAGACGTGAGACTTCACCCAACGAAGCTGCAGTCCCGGAGCCGCATCATTTTCCATCTGGCATGCCACCTCGCACGAGTGGCAACAGATGCACTTCCTCGTATCGAAAACAATTAACGGTTCCATTCAATCACACTTTGGTCAGTTTGCACCCAAAGCCGTTATATTGAGCTCCAACCAAATCCCAATAGGAAGGAACGATCGTGTTGATGGTTTGCCCCGCATTCGCCTGAAAAGGAGCGCTCGGCTCCGGATGAGACGGTGTCCAGACAACTCCCGGCAGAATCAATTCACTCAGTTTGACTTTTGCTTTGATTTTTCCCGCTTCAGTCTCCAGAAAGACCAAATCCCCGTCTTTAATACCCAGGCCTGCAGCGGTGTCGGGGTGAACCTGCACATAATTGCCCTCTGAAAACTGCGCCATGTAAGCCGACCAGTTTGTCAAGGTATGCTGCCAATGGTGAACAACCTTCCCCTGAATAAAAATCAAAGGAAAATCCCCGGCATTTTCCGCATCGCTCAGCGGCCCGCCTTCCGGTTCGGACCATGCAATAGGGCCCAAAGCGCTGGACCGAAGCTCCACCTTTCCATCGGAGGTCTGAAATCGGCCGCCGGGGAAGAGCGTGCCTTTTGTGCCCGGATGATCGGCAGACGGACAGGGCCAGGATATGCCCGTCGGATCGCGCTTCAGGCGATCAAGGGTTAATCCTTCCCAGGTCGGGGCATATTTCCGGAACAATTCATAAATATCTTCAGCTTGCTCAACCGGAGGGTATGTGTCTCCGCAGATCTTTTTGCCCAAGTCGCTATAAAACCGCCAGTCCTCCACCGTCTCTCCAAGCCCCGGAATCGCCTTTTCTCTCCACACCACCTGGCGCTGATTTCCGTATTGCGACCCGCAGCTCTCAAAAAACATGGTCGGGGGTATTATCAGATGAGCAAGCTGCGCCTCCTCATCCATAAAGAATCCCCGGTAGACAACGAAACCGACTTTGCCAATGGCAGCTTTTACCCTGTTGGCATCCGAATAGCGTCTGTAGCTGGAATTCAAGAGGAGGACTTTGACCCTGTTGCGCTCCATGTTATACAGGGTCTTTCTGAAGCTCAAAGCGGATCCCAGATCGGGCGAGCGAAAATGCCCGTCAAAACTTTCACTCCCGCCGGGCTTCCCGCCTTGAACATTCATCATCCCTTTGCCGGATCCCGAAAGATTGCCGGTAATCGCCTGGAGAGCGATAATCGCCCGCACGGATTGAATGGAATTTGTATATCGGGAAAGAGATGCGCCCAGCCATATGATGGTTCCCCGGCTGTCACCGCAACGTCCTGCGAAATCCCTTAAACGCTCCTCCGATATCCTGCAGATCCCGACTACCTTGCCGGGCGTATAGGGCTCACACGCCTCGGCAAGCTCCTTGAAACCGTTCACATGGCTTTCTATATATTCTGAATCATAGCGCTTTTCTTGAATCAGCAGCCGGATCAATCCGAGGGCCAGAGCCCCATCCGTTCCCGGCCTCGGCATCAGTTGTTCATCGCAGTGATTGCTTGTCGGCGTCCTTCGCGGATCGATGTACAAAACTCTCGCCCCGGCTGCGCGCGCTTTATCAATCCACCTTATATAGAGCGGATAAGTCTCGGCAACATTCACGCCCCATAAAATCAGCAGCTGGGAATTCAGAGTCTCGTCCAACGTAGTGGAGTTGGTCGCCGTCCCCAGGCACAAATCAAGGGCCGCCCCCGAGTTTCCTACGCAGGTATCTCCCGGATGGTAAATGTCGGGAAAGCTTCATGGCCATGGTGGCGGCCAGTTCGCTTTCGCGAGACTCCCACATGGGGGCGAAAAACACTACCTGATGCGCATAATCTTCCGGCGAATCTCTTTTGACTTTGAGGATTTTCTCGGCAACGAGATCTACGGCTTCCGTATAGGGTATTCGTTTCCATCCGCTCCCTTCCCGCTTGAGCGGATAGAGAAGCCGATGCGGGCTATAGGTCAGTTCAACCACCGCCTGCGCTTTGGGACACAATCCCCCGTTTGTCCAGTAGTTGTCGGGATCGCCGTAAACATTCACCACGCGGCCATTTTTTACCTGGAC
>JAEAME010002307.1_pt1 | contig 11372 bp, 9 predicted proteins | sample 8958731 | NCBI WGS metagenome assembly JAEAME01 (sample SAMN16933194, study PRJNA681113) | bioreactor sludge metagenome | isolation source: anerobic bioreactor sludge (Control) | place: India:Bengaluru | collected 2018-10-24 | reverse complement strand
AACTCGCGGCGAAAATAAAGGACGAGACCGCAAAAAAGTATTACGATCTCGCCACGGATGCGGTGCTCAAAGCTGTTCAATTTACTACCCAGACTTATGTCGACAGCCTTAAGAAGTCGGGCACCTTCACTAAGGAAGCGCAGGCGGAGGCATTTGAAAGGTCAAAGATGCTTGCGGAAAGTATGATTACTCAATCCGCGAAGGAGATCATAACCGAGGCTTACGGTGACTTCAATACTTGGATTGCTACACAGATTGAGGCGACGGTGAAGAGTACCAAGACATAAAATCCTAGCTAGCTCTTATAGTTAACAAGAAAAATATAACGGTAGACGGCTTTGTATGGCTATCTACCGTTTATATGTATACGAGACCGTAATTGAATATTACTAAATTGCTTTTAGTTTTTCAAGACATTCAGTGCAAATCCGTTTACCATTAAAGTATACGACGTGGTCAGCGTTGCCGCAGAAAATGCATGCCGGCAGATACTTCTGTAGAACGATCTTTTCCCCGTCGGTAAATATCTCTACTGAATCTTTGGGGCTGATATCAAATGCTGTTCGAAGCTCCTTGGGCAGTACTATTCTTCCCAGCTCGTCGACCGGGCGAACCATTCCTGTTGATTTCATTTCCTATGTTCTCTCTTCCATATAATTAATAGAATATTACTAATCCTTGCTGGCTATGCACAAGGTTAATTAACTCGTATATTATACAACAAAGCCTCACTGGAATGCAATGCCATAATATAACAAATATCTATAAATAATGTGCTAAAATATTGGTGAATGCAACAATAACAATTAAAGTGTCAATAAGTATCATAATACCAAAATTGTTTGTAATGAGGAATCATGAAGTAGATAAATAAAATGTCCCTAGCGTGGAGAATAACACCAGTATATAAATAACTTGCATGCCTATGGTTTTGAAATTCCATAGGCTTTATTTTTTACTCATATCCTGTTGTCTCTATGCACCAACTTGAGCGAATAAAAGCGAAGATAATTCTACCTATTATGGAGCAACTATAACTTGATAAATCTCTCCACTTGAGTGATATATATAATAGGAAGGAAAGTTACAGCCAAAGGGACTTTCTACCACAAATTAAGCTAGAAAGGAGCAGCAAAATTGAAGCCCAATACAACACTAAAAACTCCCCGCCGCGTGGCGGTTTACTGCAGGGTCAGCACACTCTCGGAGTCACAGGAGGAATCATTTGAAACACAGTGCGCTTATTATGAAAAACGGATTACAGCCGACCCGACACTTACTCTTGTCGGTATCTACGGAGACCAGGGTATCTCCGGTAAGTCAGCAGAGCGACCCGAATTTCAGCTAATGCTCACCGACTGCAAGGATGGCAAGGTGGATGTGGTCATGACCAAGAGCATCTCACGCTTTACTAGAAATCTCGCCGACTGCCTTGAAACGGTAAGATATCTGCGTACCCTTGGCATTCCGGTTATATTCGAGCGCGAGGGGATTGACACAATGGAGCGCGACGGAGAATTCCTTCTGACGGTACTTGCCTCAATAGCTCAGGAGGAGATAAACAGTATGAGCCAGAACATCAAGTGGGCGCACGAGCATTACAATGCAAAAGGAGACCCTTGTCGGGCTCCCGCATATGGATACAGAATGAAAATTGAGAACGGCAGGCACATCTGGTCGGTTTGCGAGCCGGAAGCTGAGCGTGTGCGTTATGCTTTCAGGGAAGCCGCACTTGGGCAGAAGTACTCACGGATAGCTAAAGGACTTAACGAAATAGAGAATGATGAGAGAACCGGCTTCACCTGGTCTCGTAATCGACTTTTATACATGCTCAAAAACGAGGTGTATACCGGAGATATTCTAACGAATAAATATGTTACTCCAGATTACCTTTCCGGGAGATCGGTCAAGAACAAAGGTCAGTATCGCCAGTATTTTATTGAGGATCATCACGAGCCGATTATATCGAAGGAAGAATTCAGACTTGTCGGTGAGAGGTTCAGACGGAGTGCTAAAAGCACAGAAAGCGCATAAGGGAGGAGAGAGATATGGGAAGAGTAGTTGAGGTTATAAAAAAGGGTGGTCCTGTCAATACCACTGCAGAGGTGGTACAACAGAAAAAACGTGTTGCTGCCTATTGCCGGGTAAGTACAGACCTTGAGGAACAGCAGAGCAGCCTCATGGCTCAGGTGGATTCATTCCGGGAGCAGATTAGCACACGACCCGATTGGGAGCTGGCTGACGTATATTCCGACGAAGGTCTCAGCGGTACACGGGCGGAAAAGCGTACAGAGTTCTTACGCATGATAGCAGACTGCGACGCGGGGAAAATAGACTATATCATAACAAAGTCCATCAGCCGCTTTGCCAGAAACACGCTTGAGTGCCTTTCCTATGTAAAGCACCTCAAGGAAAAGGGTATATACATATATTTCGAGAAGGAGCGGCTCGATACAAGCAGTGCCGCATCTGAAATGTTGCTTTCAATTATGGCGGCTGTCGCACAGGAGGAAAGCCGGAACATTTCGGAGAATATTAAATGGAGCTTTAGAAAACAGTTTGCAGAAGGGGTAGGTAAGTGGTCGGCTATATACGGATACAAAAAGGTGGGAGAGGTGGAGTATATAATTGATGAGGACGCCGCACGGGTGGTACGACGGATATTCAACGAATACGCTCATGGCAGCTCACTCCCTGAGATTATCCGGGGGCTTGAGGCGGACGGAATAGAATCTCCCTGGGGAAGAAGCTGGGCTCCTACAGTTCTTGCCAATATGTTGCGGAACGAAAAATACTGCGGGGATGTACTCATACAGAAGTTTTATACCCAAGACCACATGTCACATAAAATTATACGGAACGACCAGAGTAAAGTTCCCAGTTATTTTATCCGCGACCACCACGAGCCTATAGTGGATAGAAGAACTTATGACATGGTGCAGATAATCCGCTCGCTTAAGGACAAGCATAAAGGAGCTGTTCAGTACCCTTATTACGGCAGGCTTATCTGCCCTAACTGCGGCGAACCCATGATACGCCACTGCACACGAGAGCACGGGCGTCCGGCGATCTGGCGATGCATAAGTGAAACTGAGAAGTGCCGAAAGTATTTCATACGGGAGAAATACATTGACGATGCTTTTATAAAAGCCTACCGGGAGCTGGATATAAAGATGCTTCAAAAAAGCGAAGAGCCCGAGGCAGCACAGGATGCTATAAAGCTAAAGACTGAAATTCCGGAGTTGAGTACAGTTGAGTATTACATACTTGACGCTCTGGTTGAGGAAATTACATTCAAACGTTGGGATGTTATGGAGATTGAATGGACCTTCGGCACTAAGAGTAAAGTTCAGATTGAATATGAGTGTGCCAAGGACATTCCGAACAACAAAGAGCAGCTTGATTGTGTAGGGATTATGAGCTTATCTCACACAGCAGAGCATAGTGAGGTAGTACCGAGGTACAATTCATATAAACGTCCGCAATACTATGGATATGACAGTATTGTTCCGGCAATAGCTGAAGGGGGAAAGTAAGAATGAGAGTCAGTAAAATAAGCGGTGGAATAAGCACTCAGAAAAAGCGTGTTGCCGCTTACTGCCGGGTAAGCACCGACCAGGAAAGCCAGCAGGACAGCTTCATTACTCAGCAGCGGTATTACAATGAGTACATATCAGGAAACCCCCAGTGGGAGATGGTTGGGATATATGCCGACGAGGGTAAGTCCGCCACAGGTGCCAAACGCCGGCCGGAATTCATGCGGATGATAAAAGATGCTACAGGCGGGAAGATTGACATTATACTTACGAAGAGTATCAGCCGGTTCGCTCGGAATGTTGTGGACTGTCAGAGATATGTTAAGGAGCTGAAGTCAAAGGGTGTTGAGGTTCGCTTTGAACGCGAGGGTATCAGCAATATGGACTCAAGCGCTGACTTCATTTTTTCAATTCTTGCGGCGGTGGCTCAGGAGGAGAGCCGGTCGATAAGTGAGAATGTAAAGTGGCGGTATGCCAAAAATTTTGAGAAAGGCGTCTATCATCTGGGTGGCAACCGTATCCTCGGGTACGACATGAACGAGGAAGGGAAGCTGGTGCCAAATGAAGATGCCTGGATTATTAAGAGGATTTTTGATAACTATGTATCCGGTATGAGCCTTAATGCGATAGCCGATGACCTCAACAGTTCCGGTGCAAAACGTCTGCGCAGTGATAAACCTTTCGACTCATCCCTTATTTGGAGTATGCTTCGGAATGAGTGTTATGTCGGGGACAAGCTACTACAGAAAAATCCACCAAGGGATTATCTGACCAAGCAGCCGGATAAAAGTGTTGAGTATAACAGTTATTACATAAAAGACGACCACGATGGCCTTATTAATTGGGAAACATGGAATGTAGCTCAGGTTCGAATTGATGCCGAGGCTACCGAGCGCTCGGCAGGAGTTTACCGTAACTGTACAAAGGCCCATTTTCTTTACGGAAAGGTGTTCTGCGCCCAGTGCGGGTCTCCGTATACAAGACGAACTTTTAAAAACAGGCAGGGTGAGAGTTACAAGGCTTGGTGTTGCCGGGGGAGGAAAAAAGGTGATGGATGTAAAAATGGCAGTATAAAAGAGGATGAGCTGCTGGGGGCGGTGGCTGAGGTGCTGGGGATTAAGACATTTGAGCTGGGTGTGTTTGAGGAGCAAGTTGAGAAAATTCTTATTGATGGGGAGAGGATTCAAGTTGAGGTGAGGGAGGGGAGGGGGAGTGAACCACGCATTCAAGGCTCTTGTCGATCGGAAAAAACGCATGCGGTAGGAGCAAAACTGAATAATGAGTACGGGGCAAAGGATTGAAACTAAAATCAAAGGATGAAAACGCTATATAAAATATGGCAGAGAGCGATTTGCCCTCTGCCACTGTAGTGGTTCCAGTATAAATATGTATTAAGTATAATTATCAATACTGAATTTGGCAGTTTTAAATGTTTTGGTTTTGAATATGCTTTTTGCGGCGGAGTAAGATTATAGTCGGAATCATTATTAAAAACAAAACAGCAGAAACAATGCATATTGGCGTAATCAGGGTCATTTCCTCAGTGATATATTCATATTCTTTAAGCAGGTCGCGAGTAAAATCATATGAAATAATCCCACCTTTTCTGACTTCCCCATTTTCGTCATACAGACGCTCTTGAATCTCTTCTTCTATTTTTTTAGCAACATCCTGATAATCCTCATATGGAATTAAATATTTTGCATTATTATTATAAGCTTCATTTCGAGTAAAAAATACATAATCTCCGTTTGATGTTTCTATACAGCAATACAATCCGCCTTGGCTCGAAGTATTATCCATATAATAGTAGTTAATAAGTTTAGTGCCTTTTCCGATTTCGTTTAATATCGGAGTAAAGTTAAGGCATTGCTTTGCGAATTCCTTCTCATAATCGGTAACATTTTGTTCAAAAGCCATCTGGATGTTTTCATTGTATAAATATTTGCCATTTACGCTATCGTTCTTAATTGTGATGTAATAATTTCCTATTGTGCCTTTCTCAACCGATTCCTTCATCGTGTATCCTTTAGTAGCCCAGTATTCCGGTGTTCCATTATATAAATGAATAATTATATCCGCATTTTTTGCTCTTTCAAATGTTTGCAGAGCTGATGATACGTTTGGATCGATATCGCTCGAACTCCTAATTGATGCCGACACAAATAATGTTCCGATGGAAAACATTATCAGAAGCATTACCATGAATACGATAAATTTAGTTTTCATAATTCACCTCTTTATTTATTAACCAAAATAATACGGAATTAACGAATAGATGTCATTCAATATAACGCAATCGATCCATATATATTCATCTGGTGTTTCATTTGCTCTTGGAGACCTTCCGTTAAATAGTTTTTCATACGACATCATATAATCGCTACTTGTTCCCCAAGGGTCCCGAATCAAAAATCTGAGATCATTGACAACAGTATTTCCTACTGTATATGTATAGTTTATGTACCCATAAATTAAGATTTCGTGTGCTGTACTACTGCTTGTGGGATCAGTAAGATCTGAATACTTTTGGCGGCCAACAGCTATAACATGATTAGCGTCAATAATCTCTATTAAGGTTTTTTCGTCGTAAACTTCATGAATACATGATACAGGGTTGAGTGTTGGCAATCCGTCTGTAAAATATTTAATTGCATTTACGATTTCCGTATTTGTACCACCTTCAAAATATCTATCGGGTATATTGTTTTTTATATAAGCTACTGCCTCACTTTGAGTCTTAGTTACTGAAGAGCGATAATGCTTTGAAAACATTCTTGCGGAAGTTACCCAACACCAAGTTAACCATTGTTGGATTTCCCGTTCAACAGATGACGAAGCGACTTTTTCTAATAACCACTCATCTTTATATTCGCTGTTATTTGTATATGGTCGTTGTTCAACATTTAAACCGTCTGTAATACCAAAAAAATTTATTCCGGCAGACATCGCCCAATTGGTTGGATAGGCTTCTCCGGAACGTGGATATAGAATATATCTCCCTGCGGAATTCCTAACTATTCTCCATTGCTGACGATAAGCGCCACTGTATGTTTCTTGAACAAGTGCTTCTTCATCTTCATCCACGTATGCCGCCTGAACTGATAACGCTTTTCCACTTTTTGCGGAGGTTATCTTATAATATCCGTTTGCAAGATTAGTAAACACCCATTTTTGATGAGCATCTCCACTAAACCCCCATAATTCCATACGAGCTTGGTTAGTAGAATAAGCCGGAGCGTCACCATCGTCTATTTGCATATATTTTGATGCGTAACCGTTCTTTAAATAATATGTCCCGTCCAAAGATGCGATATATGAAATTGTATAATAAGATGTATAAGCTGTTTGCGCATCCCATGAAATAATTATTGTACCGGTATTTGTTCCGCCAGGAGCGGTTGGGCTGCCAGAATAATGCTTTAATGCAATGCCGTTGTTGGTTGTTCCATTATACCATAATTGTACGATACTTGTGACATCAAATGTAATTGGTTTAGGATTAGTGAAAGTTATGTCAGGAGCGGCTGTTGCGCCTGCTATACTTAAAAGTGTCGAAGATATACCCAAAGACGAACCATAAGCACTATAAAGAGTATTATATGTTATGGTATATTCGTCCCATGCTCCTGTCATTTGATAAGCACCGATAATTCTTCTTCCAGTAACACCACTCATATAATAATATGCCGAACTCAGCGTAGCACTGGTTATTATTGCACCGGATGGCAATGTAGGCATATTACATTTAATAAATCCCGTATGAGAACCAGCTACCCACACATCCCAAGTTCCATAATTATCATTTGGAGCTGCTACATTAACAAATGTATCCAAAGCTACTGATCCAGATGTTACTGAAGGATCTATTACTACGGGAAATGCTCTCTCAGAAGTGTTTATCCATTTTTCATCAGCGGTTACGGTCAGTTCATACTTTCCGTTTCCTATATCTTTGAGAGCATAGGATATATCATATGATTTTTCTCCGTTCGCATCATACATAAACGGTGCGGGAATTGCATATTTTGCTTCGCCGCTCTTTGCATCGCAAAGACCGATTATTCCGTTTTCGTTAAGTTTCGCGACAAGTCCCTCAACTTCGAGGGTAAAAACATATCTGTAATTATCACATATTTCTTTAACAATAATATTCTCTTTAACCTTATTTGAAATAAGAATATATTCCAAATCAATGTTTTTAATAATATTTTCATATTTGATTGTAGTCTTGTTATCAATAGTCGTTAGCTTTTTGAAACTGGTCGTTGCGGCATTTTGTTTTAATTGCTCGCTCCTTGATGCATGGTTCACCACTTTTGTAGTGGATGAATTCGTTTTTTCGTTGGTAATGAGAGATAAAGAAACAGAATAGCCATTTTCATTTATCGTCATCATTTGTCGAGATGGCGAAAAAGCATCGGCAAAGCTCACGCGAGAATCTGTGGTTGTATATCGACTTGTGTTCTTAACATTTTGCAGAGCCAATGTATTGTCAATATCCTGCCACTTTCCGTCAGCATCTTTTTTATGAACAGCATCGCCGTACACAATAGCCTGATAACTTCCATCCTCGAGCTTAAAGTGCTTGACATTTTCTTCTCTGCGAGATTCGTCTTCTGTTATAGTATAACCATACTCTTGGGTGTAACCATCTTGTGTATTCGGCAAACTGGTTTCATCTGCTCCTAGTGCTGTCACAGACAGCGGGAGAGAAGCAATGATAAAAACAAAAACCAACAATAACGAAATGCCGCGATAACGAATACGAGTTTCTTTCATTCCAATTTCCTCTCTTCCTTAAGTTTTATTGTGTTAATGTGTCAGACTGCTTCAATTAAATCACATGTAATTTTTACAGTTGCTCGTTCCCACTTACAATAAGTTTATTTAGCCATTGGACTATCCCCCCTCATACGCCTTGCTGACTACATAGCATTTTGCAATCAGGTCGGTTTATTAAAGGCTGCTACAATTACATCTGCCTTCATATATACAATGTAAAAAGGGGGGGAATAAGGTACAAGAAAATCGAAATATTTATTAATTTATCATTATTGTATACTTGCACAAAATACAATGCCAGATACTGTAAGTTATTACAATATACATTATCTTACATAAAGAATTTTCTGAACTAAACATATTAAGCAAATAAAAAAATAATCATAATAAATAAAACCCACTTGTAAATGATTGCTCACTTATCAAATGGGTTCTTGTATTATGAAGTTATGGACAACAAGTGATGTAAGCTGAATTAAGGCACGTCATCGTAGTAGCATCGCACCGTGTGCACAAGCCTATTTCGAAGATTTCACGTAAACAGCGGGGATTAGCGTCTCTGACTTTATGAGTGATTGTTATAACGGTATCATATATATAATCATGTCCGAACAGAGCACAGATCAAATTATATGAAGCTGCTTTCATTTCATAAACACAATCACCGTACAGGCAGGAAACGATTTGCTCACGCTGAACTGAGGTGAACGGCGTTTTTTCGTTGAAAATAATTTCAACATTGTCCCGTTCAAATACCACTTCATTTGTGCCGCTGGCAAATGTGGTTACGCAGAGCGCCATTAGGATAAAAAAGATAATGACTGCTTTTGTTAGATGTTTCATTTTAATAATCCTTTCATATTGTTTAATATTATAATTAAATTATCATAATTTGAATATTCTATAATATATTCATATCCCTCGAAATGGCATACAGCCTGATATGTTTTTTCATTAGTTTCTAAGATATAATATAAAAAATTATTATTCTCATAAATAATAACATCTGTTGTTTGCTCAATATTAGTTGAGTAATTATTTTCAATACTGATTTTTAATTGACCGTCTGTACAATAGAACGATAAGATCCAGTTATTATCTGATATTGTTGTTTGCCATACCTTAGTTATTGTTACTCCATCCGGAAGCCATGCCGGATACATTATGTCGAGATTTTCGTACTCGAGCAATTCTTCCAAGTTTTTATAGCTTTTGCTCTCAGTTCCATTAATAATAGTAATACAAATAATATCAGAAAGGCCCGGCTCCATTCCGAACAACTGTTCAATGGAGTGTGATACAAAATCCCAAGCGTTGTCATATCCCGTTGCATATGCGGCAATTGATACAGTCGATAAAGATATAATAAATACAGCCGCCAGAATAGCCGAAAATTTTAATACCGATCTCCTGGATTTCTTTTTTGCTTCCTGCGTTACTTCTATCTTCAATTTCACTAAGTTGTCGGAAATCTGTTCCCCATTCAGCTTACATGCTTCGTCATCCAAATCTTTGATAAATTTTATACACTCATTTATTAGATCAATGTCTATCTTGTCTTCTGGCTTTTCGAGTTCATTTTCGATGATCTGATTGAGCCAGGCAATTTTTTGTTCTTTTGTGGAGCTGTCCATATTGAGATCTATTATATAGTCGTTGTCTTTGAGCTTATCGCTATTCATAACCGCTTCTTACCTCTCTGAAGTTGGCTCTATACATGGTTACACTTCCCTCATGTATATAATGTAAAAATACCCCCCCTAAGGGTACGGACTTTTTTATTGTTTACGAAATGTTAACAATTTACCTTGATTATACATTCAAAATGTCTGAAAGTAAAGTTTTCAACTTATTCTTAAGCCTGTACCAACTAACCTTTACGGTATTTTCCTTTAAACTAAGCATGTTTGCGGTCATAGCTATGCTGCGTTTGTATACCACAATACTTTCAAATATAATCCAATCGCTTTTATCCAGCCTATCTCTGATCTCATTTATATACTCAATATATTTAGCAACCTCGGAAACAATGTTGTCATCCGAAGCCATATACTCTGATTCTTTTGTTTCTTCATCACTTTTTATACAATCATTGAAGCTGACTATTACCAGTGCAGTTTTCATATCCCTGTAATATTTCATCAGCATATTTTTTGCTGTTGAATATAACCACTTTATGATTCCGGGTTTAGTGTGGGTTTCGAGGTTATCCCATTTTAAAAGAAGTGCAGTAAAAACATCGCTGGCAATATCTTCGGCGGCATGTCTATCCAAATTAAGTTTATGGTAGCAATATCGGAATATTGCATCATTATACTTCAAATAAACTTCTTCAAATGTTACTTCTTCTTTTTTATCCTTCATATATTAGAGTTTCCTTCTTTAAAAATGAACAGAACAACCTAACAGGCAAGCATTAGTCAAGGTAACTCAATGAATCTGGAAAACATTATTTTGATTGCCATTATTATATCAGATTTTGAATGACAAATCACTATACAATAGTTAACAAATATTTTGACACAGTTTTGTTAATTCATACAAATTTCAACTTTTCTAAAAAAATATTAGCATATTATGTACCCTTTGGGCTTTTTTTTTACATTATATACATGAGAGCAATAACTGATGATTCAGCATTGCAGGAGATAAACCTAAGTGGGCGTAGGGTGTATGTAAGGGAAGGCGGTCCAATGCGCTAATGAAACGTAGCTTCTAAAAGGTGAGTATATTCAATGTGTGAGAAATTAGCCTACGACAGAGCTACTCTTTTTGCGTCTCTGTGAGTCGGACGTTTCAGAATCTTAATATTCCTGCAGTATGATCAAAAGAAAGGATTATACTATGAAAAACTCTATTTTTTATTTCTGTAACCACTGCTTTATTGAAGGTAATGGCAATCTATGTTTCTGCAAACAGCACTCATAAATGATACAAAATAATAAAGGGGCAGACACATATGTTACTGACAAGAGAAATGCCAGGTATTGTAGCATCTCAGAAAACGCAGGAGGTTAATTTATACAGGTTAACTTCCACAACAAAATATTT
>JAEAME010002306.1_pt1 | contig 11379 bp, 8 predicted proteins | sample 8958731 | NCBI WGS metagenome assembly JAEAME01 (sample SAMN16933194, study PRJNA681113) | bioreactor sludge metagenome | isolation source: anerobic bioreactor sludge (Control) | place: India:Bengaluru | collected 2018-10-24 | reverse complement strand
TTATTCAAATATTTAAATGCTTTAAATTGGAGGGGAGTACGATTGAAGTCCAATATAGAAAAATGGGCGGGTGGACTTCAAGTATATCTTCGACAAAAAGCGATATATAGACGCTTCTGCTGGATTAGTATGGGAGAAGACGGGTCACTGTTTTTCAACTTTACGTCCAAGACCACCAAGTTGACCGAATATGGCACATCTGTACTGCGTTCGGGATATTTCATTGAACACCCAGAAATCCCTGTTAAAGGTAATATGGATATTAAGCTGGCAAAGCAACCACATATAAGCTTTCACCCTCCTTCACTTAATCATAAATGGAGTATTGCACATTTCAAGGATGGTAGGCGAACCGTCACTGAATGGCGTCTAGATTGGTTTCCCGTAAGAAAAGCCCAACTCCTAATGTATGCTTTTAGCGGGAATATAGAACAACTGGATGCTATCACGAAACCAACAGGCGATGGTAGTGAGATAATCATTATTCCTGACAACACTAGTTTTGTTCAGATGGACTTATTCCTTTATCCCAATCTTGATATTCCTCAGTTGGTGGGCAGGCTTTACAAAGTACCTCATCTGATCGGTCGATGTCCACATTACATGGTATCGTGTATGTTCTATCCTAGCAAGGAGCCGTATCCTCTATCATGGTATGTCGTTAATGACATTGAGCAGGGTTGAGGGGGTCTAGTGGTTGATACGTTAAGTTGCAAATACCAGAAGTTTCGTTTATTCTCTTTTTAAAGCTAGATAACTTAAATTCCCGCTTCCGTTCCACCGTCGTATACTCCAGTGGAACAGCTATCCTGACATCATATTTTTCCGGTGTTGCTATAACCTCAACCTGCAGCACATCCAGGGCAATCCGCTTGTTGATGAAGCTGCAAATGTCCAGGCTATCCTTAACCTGCTGGCAGTATTGTTTTACCTCAGCCTCCAGCGAATCGATATCGATGGTTTCCTTCTTGATGGACATGAGCTGGCTTAGTTTTTGTTCGGCTGTTGCTTTTTCAGTCTTAACCTTGTTCACCCTTTCCACCAGTTCTTCCCGTGTTATGCTATCCACCTCGAACAATGTCAGTAGTCTTTCTTCCCGTTTGGAGCATTTTTCAACTGTCTTCTTAGCATCAGCGATCTCTTTTTCGATATTCCGGCTGCTGGGCTTCTTTGCCTTACGTTTTAGCTGGGTCAGTATCACCGATGGATTTTCGATAACCTTCCTGACTTCCGACCAGACCAATTCTTCGATGCCATCAGCCCGGATATAACCAGCATGACAAGTTGGTTTACTGACACTGGTTGGATATGTTGCCCGACAGTGATAATAGCGGTATTTATGTCCCAAGCAACTCCCAATTAGAGGGCTACCGCATTTGCCACACTTGATATGTCCGGTCAGGAGGTAATCATTCTGTGGCCTGCCACGACGTAATGTCTTTGTTTCTTTCAGAATCAATTGTGCCCTGTCAAACAGTGCTTTCTCGATGATGGCTGGGGTAACATCATTCAGCACCATCCAGTTTTCACGGGGAAGACGCTTACGGCATTTGCCTTCCATGGTGGTTTTACCGAAGTATGTTATACCGGTATATGCTGGATTCTTCACCATCCGTTCGATGGTCAGGGGATGCCATTTACTTCCTGATTTGGTGGGGATACCCATCTCGTTAAGCTGTCTGGCAACTTCGTATCTGTTATGTCCCTCGGCTATCTTTCTAAATATCAACTCAACAACCTTGGCTTCTTTCTCGATGGGGACTCTTTTCTTGGTAACCTTGTCCCATTTGTAACCATATAGACCGATACCTGTACCTTGAGGTAGATAGCCATTTTGTGCTTTGGTCTTTTTTCCTCGTCTGGTTCTTTCCTTGATCTGAGCTGCTTCGAACTCCGATGCCCAACCTAATATGAAACCCAGCATCTTCCCCGTCATCGAATCCTCGAATTGCTGGTTTACAAATATCAGTTTGGCACCAGCCGATTTAAACTCTTTGAACAGGGTTAATACATCTTCGCCTACACGGCTAAGTCTATCCGGGGAATAGGCAATGATTGCATCAACACTCCCTGCTTTTATCTTATCCCTAAGTGTTCCAAAGACAGGTCGGTCTATTGCCAGGCCGGAATAGGTTTCCTTGTAGACCAGTTCATCTGGCACCTCGTAGCCCAGTTCAGTTGCCTTCTCCAGGCATGCTGTCATCTGGCTACTCAGGGAAGTGCCTTCTTTTTCCTGATCTTCGGTTGAGACCCTACAGTATATCGCTCCTATCATTATGTAATGTCCTGAAATTCTTCACTTTTCTATCCTTCCTACGTTTATTTTACGTAATCATTAATCGCCTTCCGGCTGAGGGGTGTTATCCCCTCAGCCATTCAGCATATTGTTATTCTTTCTCTGGTAACGTACCGAGTAGCTGGGCATATAAGCCATTTAGTTCGTCGTCGATACCAGGTTTTGGTTGGTACTCGACAGTAACTTTGAGGTCATGCATCGCGGCTGGTAAAACAGACTGCGTGTCCATCAAAACAGTTCCTCTTCCCTTACATTGTCTTCACTTTTCTTTTCTTCTTTAGGAGGACAGGATTTGGCTTTACTGGGCCCAACCTTCTTTTTAGGTGTCTTCTTTTTAGGTGCTGTTTTTCCACGGTTGGCCATATTTTCCCCATCGGGATATGTTACGGATGTTACGGTTATTACGGCCTTAGAATCACTTTTGGATGGGGATGTCGGGTCAGGCGTAAATTCGGTATTCGAAGGCGTAACTTTGGCACGTAACGTTGTGGTATCTGAAGTAACATCCGTAACATTATCTTTAGGCGGAGAGGAAAGGCCATAGCGTTTATGTAATTTTGTGATTCGAGATTCGTCCCATTGAGCGGTAAATCGACGACTACTCGGAGACCGTTTTGTAATCAGGCCTAAATTTTTTAAAATCTGTCCTACTTTACGAGGAGATATGCCTCTCTCAGGATGTTCCAGGAAATCGCTTATCGTATTCTCCTCATTTAGCTTAATCGCGATCTCCTGGGCTGACAGTTCAACGCCACTTTGATGCAGGGTAACCAACGCTTCAACAATTAATGCCGGTAACGTGGCACCTCTGTTTTCGGTTAGTTCTTCCTGCTTCTTTTTGATGAAATTGTCCAGAATCTCTACCAACTGACTGTCTCCATTGGCAAATTCCTTAAGCGGCATTATTATTTCTTGAAGGCGTCCGTCGATATCCGGGATAGGCTTTACATCTTCGAAATCGATTAGTTTGACCTTTGGTAGGTAGTCAAGACGAAATCGGAGAAGCTTACAACGGAGAGCGCAAGCCTGTTCTCTAAACCGGGGGCCACGTGTCCTGGGTATATCTTCCCGTGTCAGCCCCTCAGCCTGCCATGTAAAACAACGACTTTCTAAAGCCTGGTCATCCCAGTGCCGCCGTGAGGCTAATATCTTTGGCCCATATACGTTGTAGCTACGGGGCTCCCAACTTTTAGTACTTGTAGCCTCGGAACGTAACACAGGACAGCCTGTTTTGTAACCTGAATTGAGTATTTTAATAATCTCCGATTTATCATCGCTACGGCCGAAGTCTGCTTCGTCAAGTACCAGCGTCCCACGGTAAATATCAAGGAAACGAAATATGGGAGAGGTAGTGGTCGCCCCGCCTGCTTGAATCGCTCTATAAACGATCCCGGCCATAACGTCGCCGAAGGTTGTTTTACCACTGCCATAGTCGCCGAGTGATCTTAAGTATGGTACTACCGGAAGTCCGTCGTATACCCATGTCAAAAGAGCATACAGGCTGGCTATCGCTTCAAAGTCGTCCGGTAGTTCAACGTACTTATGGATATAAGCACGCACCTCGGCATACAAATCAACAATCGATTTATAGTCTGCAATATCTGACGGGAAACTAATCGTACCTTCGGCCAGTGTTCCATGGATCGGCTTGTATTCGACATTGCCTGATACATAAGCATTTACCTTCATTACTTCGCCGGTTTGATCTTTCACCACGAACAAACGATTTCTTGTTTCGGGTTCTACGATCATTTCACCGACCGTACCGTCTGTAAGTACAAACCCTGGGCAATAAACCTCAGATAACGATTCCGCCTCGGTAGGCAGAGAACCTGAAGCTGGTTGGTACCGCGATACACTTTTAGCTATTTGATTAACCTCTACTTCGGATAAAGGAGGCTCGCACTTCGCGGTATTTATGTCTTTCAAAAGGCCACGCATGACCAATTCGGAGATTCCGTACCTACGTATCGACCCTGCTATTTTGGTCAGGAATTGATTCCTTTCTCCCTCCGGGATTATCTCATCAGTAGGATTCGCATTAGTTTTATCGGTCTGTCCGGTCTTTAAGGATTGTTTTAGTTTCTCCGGCAACCGTTCGAACTCAATCAAGCTATCGTCAGTAGGTTGTATTAACACCACATAAGAACCAGTACCGTTACCACCGCAAAAGTTTACGTATCCACCCTGGCCTCGGATATCCAGTTGTGGTAAAACCCCGACCTTATTTACTATCGGCCAGTCAGGTAAGCGGCAGTAATAGTGACATCCTCCTCGGGGCGTTTTAACGTGTGGTTTTAGCCCAGCGTTTTCCATGATTGCGACAGCTTCCGGGGAATCACAATCGATAACGAAACAGTTGCTTACCTTCCCCGTTGGCATTCCCCATACCGTAGGATTAAGCTCAGCCTGCCATCTTTGAACCTGTTCAAGGGTGGGTAGGCTGTTCTGGAAAGGCTTCCAGTCAACCAATGGCTTCTTCCGGTCATCACCCCCGCCGGATGGGATTATGCTTCTACCATATCGTAAATATTCCTGAACAATGTCATATATGTTATTCGACAATTAAATGCCTCCTTTACACAAATAATCTTTCTGACTCAACCGTTGAACGGCTTCTTGAATGGCTACCATTGAATCCTGATCTACTGTGATACGGCCATTTTCAACCAGCGAAAGTTTTGATGGGCTCCATCTCAAAGCAATCGCCACATCGATCGCTTTCAAACCAGCCTGGATACGCATCAGCTTTAGATCAATGCCTGTTATTTGTCGTGTCATACCCTTTGCACCTCCTCGACCCCGCCCGTAAAAACAAAGAGCGGAATCAGCTTCACTTGCTGTTCCGCTCCTACGTTTCCCCTGCCCGAACGACCCGTCAGCTACGAATCGCCCTCAAGACAGAGCTACAACTATTTGGTACCTATAAAAATTATATTACTATAGATACGCATTCTTAAAATTTTTATTTACTAATATTATGAAATAGGTTATTGCAGGTTTAGATCATGTTATCCGGTTGATAAACATTCCTTTTTGTTCCGGTGGTTTATAAGAAAGCATGCTTCTGGATAATCCTATTAACCGATGCTTTACTCAGTCCGTACATCATCCTGGAGCTTCTGGCATATATCCTGGTGTCAGATGGTGAACTGATCTTTTCTATTCCGGCGCTTAATGTCTTTAAGCTTGTCCACCTGTGATGCCGGCTTCATCATATTTCTCCCCATGACATCTTCCACCAGCATGACACTACCACAGCCCAGGCACAACTTGTTCAGGACATGATGGGCAAGGATATCATGCCTACCTGGCTCGGTCATCGCTTCCAACATTAAGTTGAAGCTGAAATAACTATCTCCTGGTTGGATTACCTGGGAACACCGATCACACCGGAGCACCTCTGGTTCGAATTCAGGGAAATTCTCACTATCTTCCAAAGCTAACCTCCTGAGCAATCACCTTGCTCTACCTCTATGATACATAATTATTTTGGGAGATCATGAAGCTGGAAAGATGATTCTACGGATTATGAGGTTAATTTTGTTTAATTCTTTTTGAATTTCGTGGTGATAGCTTTGGTCTTGGAAAAATTAACAACAATGAAAGTGTAGTGGAAAGTCAGTTAGTCGTTGCTTGAATGCCATAATTGGCCATGGGCAAAGAAATAATAGTATGGTCTGATAGTCAACAGGTACATCAAAAATACCTGAAAAGATCGGAGGTCAATATTCCGGCTAATATGAAAGAATTCCATTCCCTATCTGTCTTTCAGGATAACCTTAATTTAAGTATTTTCTGCATATCTTTATCATTCTAATGAGACTGGTAAATTTATTGTACATAGTATAAATTACTGCTCGTAATAGGGAGCGATGAACTGCTACCTTTACATGGTCACTTGGGTAGCAGAGAGCTAATAGTGAAACCGACTCTATCAGCCGGTTTTTTTATTTTATGATGGGAGGTGATAATAAACAGTTATTAATTGTTTTTCATGTAACTTCGCACAATACTTACGACTGGAAAGTAAAATTCAGAGGAGAAAACAAACACTTGAGAAAAATATCATTTCTTTTGTCCGCACTATTAGTCATTCTCTCCATGGTACTATTAGTTTCAGTTCCGGCATTTGCTGCAAAGCCAGCAGGCAATCTTGCCTCGGCGCAAACGATAGCATGGAACCTATCAGCCGATGTAATGCCGGTACCTCCCTATGGATCACTTGATATACCCGGCTCTGATGTAGCTTCGAAGTTGATAGTAAATCAACCTAATGGAAATACTGAGGTAACTCTAACCGGAGTAATGAATGGGCTGAATCCCAACACTGAATACACCGTATATGTTTCAAATGGATATACCCCTTATACTCCTTTAAGTGTTGTAGGCAGTTGGGAATGGTTAGTATTGGGTACTTATTATCACGATCTCGAAATTACTACTCAGAATGCCGACGGGACTTTTTCTGGTACTGGTGGTTACCCTGCTGATGCAAGCCCCTACCAGACAACTGAAACTATTACAGGACAGGTAGTCGGGAATCAAATAACTTTCACGACGACTTATGCGGGGCCTTATAATCCTGGATATACTGCTACAGTCACAGGTACAATAGCTCCAGATGGTTCTATCAGTGGCAATTATCCTTGGGAATGGCATTCAACTTCCGGGGCAGCCACGCTTGCTTCAGGTTCTACGGGTTGGCCTGGGCTTTTTGGAAACCTTTCTACCATTACTTTCACTACCGATGATTTTGGTTCTGGATGTTGGCATTTGAATCTGAGAGATGAAAATTTCCCAACTGGTGGTCCAACTTTTGATATGTCTGTTTGGATCAATGGTTCGGGTAGGACCGTTCTAGTTAGCGACACATTCAAGGTAACAAAAGGCTAGGAATTATCAACAACAATTTGAATAAACCCGGGGCAGTGGTTCGAAAGAATTACTGCCCCCCCCACTTGATTAACCAAGACTCAGTCCAGATTTGTTGTTTGTGCCAGATTCAGTATTTCAATATCAACCAAATCTGAAATTTATTATCAATGAACATTTATCCCCTTATCTGCCAACGCCACTTATTAACATCGAGTTTTCTTGTTCACTAATAAAGTCTACTGGTCGTTGCCAGCATGCCATAATTGGCCATCATAGCAGGAAACACGTTATGGTCTGGGAGTTTACAGGTACATTAAAAATACCTGAAGAAATCGAAGGCATATATTTCGGCTGATATGAATGAACTTATATCCATATCGGCCTTTAAATACAACCTTAAATTTAATATTTTCTACATATTCTCATCTTTCTAACGAGACTGGTAATTTCAAATTTTTTTGTGTAAATTAGAGTTTATTATAGGGAGCGTTAATCCGCAACCTTTATATGGTCACTTGGGTGGCGGGGAGTTAGTAGTGAAACCGACCTGTAAGATGGTCGGTTTTTTGTTTTTTGTTTTCGTTCACGACACAGAGATTACCGAGATGCTGGGATGATCAAATAGTTAAAATGAGAGCGTAAACTTAATCATCCCAAACGGGGTTGTAAATAATCCGTATACACATGTAGTTTGAAGTAGTTACTATCATAAACACTCGCAAACGGTTAAAGCTATGATTCAATAACCTTTAACATTTTATACCAACAATAACCCTGGATGTTCCATAAATTCTCCTCGAAATATGGCTAAGAGTCCCACTCTTGAATGAGCTTGGGTCTACGTTTAGACACGGCGAACGCTTGAGCAATTATGGGTGGAGGAGGCATATGCAATGTTAAAAAACATATGGAACCAGACTATCAAAAAGGTTATTGTGGGATGCTTCCAGGCGAGGTGGAATCCGTTTGCTAAAAACAGTCGAATACAACAAACACTGATATTATCATTGGTAATTGCTGCTACGATTACCGTTGTTACAGGACTTTTCTTACCAGGTAAGATCGATGCTTTTAACGATTTTGCTTTTGGAAAAGTAACAATCCTTTATAAGCCCAATTTGGTTGATGCTTTAAAAACGGCACAAAACGATGGTGTGGTCATGGCTGTACATGGTTGGCACCACGAAGATTATCGAATTTTAGACCCGGATACAGCTAAGGCACTAGTTGTAAAAGGCAAGGCAGTTTTCGAGAAAGCCGGTTTGACTCCAATAGCTTTTTATTATCCCTACGTCGGTAATAACCAGATACCAACCCCAGTACGACAATCAATTCAAAGCGAATTACCGGAAAGTCTACCCAACATTAATGTCGTTGATGAAAATGGTGATAGTGACGACATCCTGGAAGTTGGTGAAGCTTGGATTTTCTCCGGTACCTATATCATTAGTCAGGGAATTATTGACTCTAAGGGAAACGGCAATCCATTTGATGGCTATATTCACGACACTTTTTCAGTAAGATCAGACCAAACCCAAAAAGCTATTTCAAACGTAAAGTTACGCATAGCCCAAGTAACCCAGGATCCATCGCTTGAGGTGACCGCCACAGCTAACCTTGTCAATATGAATGTAGTTGCGCCTATTGATAGTATAGATGCTGGAGATGTTATACCTTATACCGTCAGAATAACTAATAATGGCAGCCAGACTCTAACTAATGTTCGCGTCCGTGATTCACTAAGAACCGGATTAGCACGTAGAACCTCAGGGAATGATCAAGGTAACAATTTAGAACCCGGTGATAGTTGGAACTACCAAGGAAGTTATTCGATTCACCAAGATATGATAGATTCCAAAGGGAATGGTAATCCCATTGATGGCAAGATTCATAATGTGATAACTGTTGGTTCTGATCAAACTGATGATATTATTGTTGAAGCTGTAATGCCTATCGTGCCGGGTCCATTTTTGAATGTGGTTGCTACAGCAAGTAGTGTAAATATGTCGGTTGTTTCGCCTAAGGACCATATTGATGCAGGTGATACTATTTCCTATACTATCAGGATATACAATACGGGGAGTGAAGCACTAACTAATATTGTGGTCAGTGACCTTTTATTACTAACACTCAAGCGCGGAACTACAATAAGAGGAAGTTTTGGCACAGAATATACCTTTGGCTGGCGTGATATGACAAGTATTGACGATCCCCGTTATGTGGCAGCTAAAGCACAGATAAGTAAGGATCAACCGACAAATATTATGGCTCATTTTTATGACTGGAATGCCTTCAGCAGACAATTACTGAGCGACTATATACAAGTGAGTAACAAGTCATATATCTCAATTAGGGTCGATGATGTTGAACCTAATACCCCTGCATGGAAAGTAACAGACCTGGCAGAACTACTTAAATATGACAAGGTAATACGGCTGTCTTTTGGCGTTATTCCGGAAGGAACATGGATGGGTGGATCCCCCAAAATGGCTGGATTAAATGTCAATAATATTTTCCATTTCTACTGGATATTTTTCCTGTTATTTGCATTTTTCCCTTTTCTCACTTTTTTAATTTGGATGCTACTGACCTTTAGACTGAAGAAAGTAAACAATAATGGAAGCTCTTCCAATATTATTTCTGACAATATCACAGAACCGCTAGTTTCCGTTATTATCCCAGCGTATAACGAGGAGTCTAACATATCCGCATGTCTGGAAGCCGTTCAAAAACAAGATTTCAAGGGTAAAATAGAAATCATTGTTATCAATGACGGGTCGACCGATAAAACTGCTGAGATCGCTACAAAATACCCGGTCAAGCTGATAGATCTGGAACAAAATGTCGGTAAGGCTAACGCCTTAAATATAGGTTTAAAGCATGCTACAGGTGATATATTCGTCTTTTCTGATTCCGATTCAGAACTAGATATTAGTGCGGTAAAACTGCTGGTAGGCTTTCTTAAAGAAAACCCCGATGCCGGAGCAGTGGCTGGTAATGTGCTCATCAACGATATCGAAGGCAATAATAACCTACTCAAGCGTTTTCAAATGATAGAATACTATACAGATCAGAATATCAGCCGCTATCTTCAAGCTCTTAATGGCAACGTAATTGTCTGTCCCGGTCCATTATTTGCTGTGAGGCGAGAAATCACGGAAGACATAAAGTTCAGCGATCAATCGGTTATCGAAGATGCTGATTTTACTATCGAATTACTCAAAAACCACAAAAAAGTATACCAAGAGAAAAATGCAAAAGTATACACGCATGCTCCAACATCCATACAAGCCTGGCTGAAGCAGAGAAAACGATGGTGGTATGGTAATTTACAATTGTGGCATAAACATAATAGTTGGGCCTATAAAAACCCGTGGATGATACTCAACTACATCGGATTCATCACTGCGTTGGTTTCATTGATACTAACCCTACTTTTACCGTTTTTATTTTCTATGTATGATAATCTCCACCTAGTGCTTCTCCGTGGCATAATATACTCTGTAATTCCTATGTTAGTGTTCACATTATTCATGACACCATTTTTTGTCAATAACCGCATGCTTTTACCGGTAATACTACCTTATACTGTAATATATACAACTATGAAAGCCGTATTATTAAGTTATCTATTCGTTCGGTATATGTTCAGACAAGGCGTGAGTTTGAGTTTTGGACCACGAACAATCCTTGCGAGGTAATATTTGAAAAGAAAGTTATCAGTTACATTACTCGTGCTAATAACAATATTAACTAGCATAGTAACGATGCACTGCCAATTTGTTGATAATAGGTGTCCCTCCGGAACTACTATGAGTAATGCTTCAATTGTAACTAATACCAACAGTTCATCACCAAGTAACACCAGTATCACTCCAGTTAGCTGTATCGTCGGCATCTGGAATAATGCGGACTTTTCAAAACAAGCAGAAGATTGGGCAAAGGCTGCCAAGAATTACGGAGGCGAAAACGCGCTTATTGATCTAGTGGTTGCACAAGCTCATGATAATGGACTCGTCTACTTGCCCTTTCCCTTTCAAAGCAGTGGGGGTTTATATAGTACGACATCCACGGATGCGGTTGAAACTTACCTCAGCAGATTCGAAAAAGACGGGGTGAAGGTTATATTATCTATACAACCGCTACAAGTAGACGTCAAACACTTGATAGGAACAATTTTAACTCGATACAGCAATCACAAAAAT
>JAEAME010002304.1_pt1 | contig 11386 bp, 8 predicted proteins | sample 8958731 | NCBI WGS metagenome assembly JAEAME01 (sample SAMN16933194, study PRJNA681113) | bioreactor sludge metagenome | isolation source: anerobic bioreactor sludge (Control) | place: India:Bengaluru | collected 2018-10-24 | reverse complement strand
GACAGGCATTTGGTCCGGCTTTATAGAAGAAGCATATATAGGAAGCATGTATAAATATGCCATTACAGATAAGAACGGGAACACATACTTAAAATCAGATCCCATGGCGGTATACTCAGAATTAAGACCGGGAACTGCATCCGTGGTGTATAAAAGCGAATTCGAATGGACCGATAGGAAATGGATGCTCAAAAGAAAGAATACAAACCATTTAAGATCACCAATAAATATATACGAAATACACTTAGGATCATGGATTAGGAATAACGGATCATTTTGCACATACCGTGAAATAGTTGAAAAACTCATAAACTATATACAAGACATGAATTATACACATGTGGAGATAATGCCGGTAAGCGAGCACCCCTATGACGGTTCCTGGGGATATCAGACATTATTATACTATTCAATAACAAGCAGGTACGGACATCCCGATGATTTCAAATATATGATAAACAGACTCCATGAATGCAATATAGGGGTGATACTTGACTGGGTACCGGGACATTTTTGTAAAGATTCACAAGGCCTTTATTGCTTTGACGGAACCTTTCTGTATGAAAGCGATATAAAAGAGAAAAGAGAGAACTATCAGTGGGGTACTGCAAACTTCGATTTTGAAAAAGGAGAAGTGCATAGTTTCTTAATATCAAACGCAATATATTTTCTGAGAGAATATCATATCGACGGCTTAAGGGTAGATGCTGTATCGAATATGCTTTATCTCGACTATGGTAAAAAGGCAAGCCAGGAATTAAAAAATAAATATGGACGAAATGAAAATATTGAAGCAGTAGAGTTTTTGCGTAAATTGAACAAAACAATAAAAGAAAAAGCAGATAATGCCATAATAATAGCGGAAGAATCAAGTGCATGGCCACAAGTAACAAAACCTGAATATATCGGCGGACTAGGCTTTGATTTTAAATGGAATATGGGCTGGATGAACGATACACTTGAATATATGCAGACAAACCCGTTGTACAGACAATGGCACCATAACAAAATGACTTTTTCATTAACATATTCATTAACTGAGAATTTCATACTTTCAATATCGCATGATGAAGCAGTACACGGGAAAAAATCATTAATAGATAAAATGTACGGTAACTATGGACAGAAGTTTCAGTCTTTAAGGTGTTATTATGCATATATGATGACACATCCGGGCAAAAAACTGCTATTTATGGGTGGAGAATTCGGACAGTTTATAGAATGGAGATATAATGAGGAATTGGAATGGAAACTTCTGGACTACCCTATACACTCTTCTTTAAAAAAATATGTAGCTTTTCTTAATCATATATACAGAAAAGAAAAATCACTATATGAACTGGATGACAGTTTTGACGGATTTTGCTGGATAGAACCTAATAATCAGACACAAAGTGTATATTCATATATACGGAAGAGTAACAATCCCGAAGATTTTATAGTGGTAGTATTAAATTTTACGCCTGTTGAATATGATGAATATAAGATTGGGGTTCCCAGATTCACTGATTACAGACTACTAATAAACAGTGATGATAAAAGATTCGGTGGTGAATCGGAAACAAGCGAGGAACTTATAAGACCCCAATTTATTAAGTGGAACGGAATGCCTTGCTGTATAAGCTTCCGTCTGCCATCAAACACAGCATTGTTATTCAAACCGGTGTTTTATAAAAAAGAAAAACCCGTAATAAAAGAAATAAATGAAATAGAACCATATGACAGCGAAAAGAAAGAGGTGTAAATATGGCAATAAATAATATAGTTGCATTGATACTTGCAGGAGGACAGGGCAGCAGACTGGGATCCCTTACAAGTAAATATGCCAAACCCGCAGTTGCATTTGGGGGAAAGTACAGAATAATAGACTTTGCACTCAGCAACTGTTCAACCTCGGGACTAACAACAGACGGAGTATTAACCCAATATATGCCTCAGGCATTGAACTCGCATATAGGAATAGGATCCCCATGGGATTTAGACCGAACAAACGGAGGTGTCACAATGCTTGCTCCATATATGAGTGTTGAAGGGGGTGACTGGTATAAAGGAACAGCAAATGCCGTATATCAGAACTTAAATTATTTAGAAAAAAATAAACCGGAATATGTACTCATACTTTCAGGTGACCATATATACAAAATGGACTACAGTAATATGCTGAAAAATCATATAGTCACAGACTCCGGCGTAACAATAGCCGTAATAAATGTCCCATTAAATGAAGCAAGCAGATTCGGTATCATGACAATAAATGAAGAAGGGAAGATACTGGAATTCGAGGAGAAACCGAAAAACCCAAAAAGCACACTAGCATCAATGGGTGTATATATATTTACTTATGAAAAACTGAAACAATATCTGGAAGAAGACAAAAGAAACATACAGTCCCAGCACGACTTTGGAAAAAACATAATACCGACAATGCTGACACGCGGAGAAAAAATGACGGCATATGAATTCGACGGATATTGGAAGGATGTCGGAACGGTAGAAAGCTACTGGGAAGCACATATGGATTTGTTATGCCATGAAAACGACGTAAAATTATTTGACACCTCATGGAAAATATATACCAATACAGCAGCATGGCCTCCACAATATATATCAGAAGAAGCAAAACTGCAAAACTGTATAATATCCGAAGGAAGTGTGATTCACGGAAGCGTAAAAAGTTCAATAATTTTCCCGGGTGTTGTAATAGGAAAAAACACAAACATATCAGAATCGATAATAATGACGGGTACCGTAATAGAAGATAATGTAATAATAAATAAAGCAATCATACAGGAAGATGTATATGTAAAAAAGAACAATGTAATAGGAGACGGAAAAGAAATAGTAGTAATAGAAAGTAATAAGATGCTTGAGTCGGGATTTCACGGAAATAAGGGGGTATAAATATGTCAAATGAATATATGGCAATATTCAATCTTACAGAAAATGAAAGCGATATAAGGAGTCTCACAACAAACCGGCCTATAGCATCAATACCTATTGGCAGCAGGTATCGAGTAATAGACTTTATGTTATCAAATCTGGTGAACTGTGGTATAACAAACGTGGGTATATTTACAAAATCAAATTCAAGATCATTAACTGACCACATCGGCACAGGAAAGCCATGGGATCTAAACCGAAAGAATGACGGAATATTTATATTTAATCATGTGTTGGGGGATTTAATTAATAACGATTCTAAATTAATAAAAAACAATATGGAGTATATATACAGAAGCAGAAATGAAAACGTGATACTTACATCCTCCTATATGGTATGCAATATGGATATCGCCGATGTAATAAAAAAACATGAGGAGTCTGATGCGGATCTGACAATAGTATATACAAAGACAAATGATGCAGATAAAAACTTTCAGAACTGTTACACATTGAATGTGGACGAAAAATCGGGCAGAGTAATAGGAGTAGGCAAAAACATAGGTTTTTTAAAAAGTGCAAATATATGTATGGAAATTTTTCTAATGAAAAAAGAAAGGTTCGTAAAGCTAATATACAAAAACGCAATGTCCGTACATAAACCGGATTTCTACAATGTATTATTAAACGAAATGAATGATATTAATGTAAACGGATATTACTTTGAAGGTTTCGTTTCATGCATAAATTCAATAGGTTCATATTATGAAGCAAACATGTCGATGCTGAACCCTACGGTAAGTAATGAATTGTTCAGAAATAAACAAAGACCGATATATACAAAAATAAAAGATGAGCAACCTACATTTTATGCTGCGGGATGCAATGTACAAAACTCTCTGATAGCGGACGGATGTATAATAAAGGGAAGAGTAAAAAACAGTATACTTGGCAGGTATGTGGACATAGAGGAAGACGCTGAGGTAGTAAACAGCATAATACTGCAAAACTGCAGAATAAAGAAAGGTTCAAAGCTGACAAATGTTATAATAGACAAAAATGCAACTATAGAACAAGGAACCGAGTTAAAAGGAAGCGATATATTTCCACTGGTAATAGAAAAAAAGAATCTGCAGAAAGAAGCTTTTTGAAAGGATGATGTATAAATGAAAGTACTGTTTGTAACAACAGAAGCGGAGCCTTTTATTAAAACGGGAGGACTTGCAGATGTCTCATACGCACTGCCTAAAGCCCTGCGTAAGCAAGGCATAGATGTAAGAATAATAATGCCAAAATACAGTGACATACCAAACAACTATATTACGAAAATGAGTCAGTTGGCTTCTTTTGGTGTAAAGGTAGGATGGAGAAACCAGTATTGCGGACTGCAGTACCTAAACTATAACGGGCTGCCCGTATACTTCGTAGATAACGAATATTATTTTAAAAGAGCAGGTTCCTACGGGTTTTATGATGACGGTGAAAGATTTGCATATTTCTGTATGGCAGTTATGGAATCGGTAAAACATATGGATGACTTTATACCGGATGTAATTCATTGTAATGACTGGCAAACCGGTATCATCCCCTTATATATGAGGGATGTATACAATAACGCACCGGAATTTGAGAAAGCACATTCCGTATACACAATACACAACCTCAGATACCAGGGAATATTCAATCCTTCTGTATTGGCAGAGCTGCTTGGTTTGGATATAAGATATTATACGGATGAAAAACTAAAATTTAAAGACGGAATATCGTTTATGAAAGCAGGTATAGTCTATGCGGATAAAGTAACAACAGTAAGCAACACATATGCGCAGGAAATACAGAATCAGACATACGGAGAGGGACTCGACGGTTTAACAAGAGAAAAATCATATAAGCTGATAGGAATAACAAACGGAGTGGACTACGATATGGTAAATCCACTGACGGACAGGAGAATATATGCAAATTATACGACAAATACATTGGAGAAAAAGACGCTCAATAAAACGGAATTGCAAAAAGAAATAGGACTACCCGTAAACAATACAGTACCGCTTGTAGGAATCGTGTCCCGCCTTGTACGCCAAAAAGGTTTTGATTTAATAACATCTGTAATAGAGGAAATATTAAAGTTAGACCTTCAAATGATTATACTGGGTACGGGAGATACCGATTATCAGGACTTCTTTGAATATTATTCCTCCGTATATCCCGGTAAATTAAAAGCATATATAGGATTTAATAATACACTTGCAAGCAGAATATATGCAGGATCCGATATATTCCTTATGCCTTCAATGTTTGAACCGTGCGGAATTTCGCAGATGATATCAATGAGGTACGGTACGGTACCCCTTGTCAGGGAAACAGGGGGACTCAAGGACACTGTAATACCATATAATGAAATAACGGGAGAGGGAAACGGATTTTCGTTTGCAAACTATAATTCCGAAGAAATGCTAAAGATACTAAATTATGCTTTGGAACAATATCGAAAAAAAGATGTATGGCATAACATAGTATTAAATGCCATGAACAGTAGTTATGATTGGAGTACACAAGCAAAAAAATACATTGAAATGTATGAAAGCATAATAAACAACTGAAAGAGTGATTTACTTGACAATAGATAAAAAACAAATAAAGACCGACCTGGCAAATAAACTGATGACAATGTTCAGGAAAAATGTAAATAATGCATCCGTTACGGAAAAATATCTGGCTTTCGGTACAATTCTGCGGGAATATATATCAAAAGATTGGTATGATACCGAAAAAAAATACATTAATGAAAAGAGTAAGCAGGTGTATTACTTTTCCCTTGAATTCCTAATAGGTAAACTAATGTATTCCCATATGATAAACCTGGGAATAAAGGAGATATGCGAAGAAACCCTTGCGGAGTTAGGAATTGATTTACAGGAGCTATCGCAGGTAGAGCCGGATGCAGGACTTGGAAACGGGGGGCTTGGCAGACTAGCGGCTTGTTTTTTGGATTCAATGGCATCGCTAAAAATACCCGGACATGGGATGGGCATAAGATACAGATACGGACTTTTCGAACAGAAAATAGAAAACGGATATCAGATTGAAAGTCCGGATAACTGGCTGAAAATAGATAACGTTTGGGAAATGAGAAAAATAGAAGATGCGTGTACTGTAAAGTTCGGGGGTGAATGCAATGTATACTATAAAGCCAATAAACTTTATGTATCACATGAAAGATATGATCCTGTACTGGCTGTCCCGTATGATATGCCCGTACCCGGATATATGAATGACACTGTGAATACACTCAGATTATGGAGTGCGGAGACCGACGGATACAGTAAAGGAAATGTAGAAAAATCTGTAGAAGCAAAACTACTTACCGATTCAATAACATATGTATTGTATCCCGACGATTCAACGGAACAGGGAAGACTCTTAAGGCTAAAGCAGGAATACTTTTTTACCAGCGCCGGTGTACAAAGCATAATAAAAAATGTAAAGAAATTGGGAGTAAGTATTAAGGAACTTGACAAATATGTAGCCATACAGATAAATGATACACATCCTGCACTCGCAGTCGCAGAAATTATGCGAATATTGATAGATGAAGATGAACTGGAATGGGAAGAGGCATTCGCAATCACACAGAGAACGGTTGCATATACGAACCACACGATAATGGCGGAAGCACTTGAAAAATGGAGTGCGGTAATGTTGAAAAAACTGCTTCCGAGAATATATATGATAATAGAAGAAATAAACAGAAGATTCTGTCAGGATGTTTCATTAAGATACAAAAATGACTGGAACAGAATTAATGAGATGTCAATAATACAGGATGGAATGATAAAGATGGCTCACTTAGCCATAGTAGGATCCCATTCCGTAAACGGGGTTGCAGAGCTCCATACAAATATATTAAAAACAAGGGAACTAAAGAATTTCAATGATTTTTATCCTGACAAAATAAATAATAAGACAAACGGAATAACCCATAGAAGGTGGCTTATAAAAGCAAATCCTCAGTTGACTGATTTAATAGACAGTGCAATAGGGGATGGTTGGAAAAAAGAAACGGAAAGACTGTCCGAACTAAAAAAATATATAAAAGACAAAACTTTTTTAGATCGGATTGCGGATGTTAAAAGAACAAGAAAAAATATATTATCCGAATATATTAATAAAAATTATAATATAAGCATTGATCCGGATTCAATATTTGATATACAGGTAAAAAGACTTCATATGTATAAAAGACAGCTGCTGAACATTTTACACATAATGGATCTATATAACAGACTACGCGAAGGTATAGATACGGATATAGTACCAAGAACATTCATTTTTGGCGCAAAAGCGTTTCCCGGGTATTGTCTTGCAAAAAATACAATAAAACTGATATGTACCGTTGCGGATAAAATAAACAGTGACCGTGAAATAAGCAAGTATCTGAAAGTTGTATTCATGCCAAACTATTCGGTAAGCCACGGTGAAATCATGATACCAGCAGGGGAAGTAAGTGAACAGATTTCAACAGCATCAATGGAAGCGTCCGGGACAGGGAACATGAAATTCATGATGAACGGAGCCATAACAATAGCAACAATGGACGGAGCCAATGTAGAAATACACAGAGAAGTCGGAGACGATAACATTGTAGTTTTTGGTCTTAGTGCAAATGAAATAATGTCATATATAGAGAAAGGCGGCTATTATTCTACTGATATAATAGCAAATGACAACCGTCTGAAAGTAATAATAAACCAATTACAAAACGGATACTTTAATACTGTTTCGGTTAATGAATTTGAACAAATAATTTATCATTTAAAATAATTAAACGACCCGTATTTTACATTAAGAGATTTTGATTCTTATGTAAATGCGCAAAGTAAAATAAATATGATGTATAAAGATAAGAACAAATGGAATGAAATGGCGTTAAACAACATAGCATCTTCGGGAGTGTTTTCGAGTGACTATACTATCAGACAGTATGCAAAAGAAATATGGAAAGTATAGCATTGTAATTTTAATGAAACACGAATATAATATAAAAAATTAACAAAGGAGATGTATTGAATGAAGTGTCCTTTTTGTAACCATTTAGAAGATAAGGTAATTGACTCAAGACCAACAGATGAGAATCTTGCGATTAGAAGACGTCGTGAATGCATACGTTGCGGTTCAAGGTTCACAACATATGAAAAGATAGAAAACACTCCGCTGTTTGTAATTAAGAAAGATGGTACAAGGCAGACTTTCGACAGGTACAAGCTTATCGGGGGAATAATGAGAGCCTGTGAAAAAAGGCCGGTAACATTAGTACAGGTAGAGCAATTAGCCGACGAAACAGAACAGTATTTTTTAAATACTCTGAAAAAGGAGATTCCTTCAAAAGAAATCGGAGAAGTTGTAATGGAAAAACTGCGAAAACTTGATCAGGTTGCATACGTCAGATTTGCTTCTGTATATAAAGAGTTCAAAGATGTAGACACCTTTATGGAAGAACTAAAAGATATAATAGCCAACAACAGACAGCTGTAAACAATTTATGAATATTACCAGGTAATTACATATTGCGACAATTTAGTATATAGTACGTCAATTTACGAATAATTGCGACTTTGACATATAAAAAAGAAAGATATAGACTTTCCATATAACAATATGGAAGGAGAATGCTATATAAATATAAAAACATTAATTTATGAAAACTCGGAAGTAAAAGAGGTCAATGTAGAAGCATACATTGAATCGGGTAAAGATGAAATATTATTAAAAGGAACGGATAATTGTGAACAGATAATCAGATATTCTGTAAACGCAATAAAAAACGTAGAATTAAAAATACCGAAGGGCAGAATCTGTATTAATGTCAACCCCGCGATATCAGCCGAAGGACAAACATCGCTTTTCCTGGCTGTGACTGCGGGTATTTTATTTTCAGGATTGCAGACAAACATATTTGAAGACAGGTATATGATAGGTGAACTTTTACCGGCAGGGAAAATAAAGGAATACAGATACAATGACATCGTACTTGAATACGGAATAAAAAGAGGGATAAGCAAATATATAATGCCCTGCGGAAACGGAACTTTATATGACATTATACATATAAAAACACTGAGGGAATTATATGAAAAAGCGGAGTGCCGTAAAAATCCGGGTTTATCCAGAATAACGGAAATTGCACTGTCAGGTATGCACAACACATTTATGACCGGTTCCGAATCATGTGGAATAGAAGAGACCGTCAGACAATTGCCGGAACTGATAAAAAATGATGATATGTGTATTCTATATATAAAAGACATACACAGGGTAGACAGAAGAAAGACAGAAATATTGAAAAGATATATAGAGTCCGGTATTCCCGAAATGGGTGATGCCAAACTGTTGGTTTTTGCACAGGCCAAACCCTGTATATGCGGTGAAATGTTTGAATTAAGCGGAAAATGTAAATGTAATGAAATGCAGAAACGGTTTTGTATGTCCAAACTGCCTAAATCGATAATATCGGGTATGGATATTCAGATATCGGTTAAAACAAACAGAAAACAATATCAGGAAACAGCCGCAGATATAGCGCAAAGAATAAAAAGGACAAGACAGATACAGGAAATACGATACAAAAAGACAAATACAAAAGCAAACGGAATGCTGACAAGAAATAATATAGAAAGATACTGTAAAACCGATAAAGAAGCAAGAGAAATATATTTATACTACACAAAAAAGTATAAATTAAATATGACATCTTCAGGAAAGATACTGAGAGTTGCAAGAACGATAGCGGACATATCGGATTACGAAATTATCAAAAAGGAGAATATTGCGGAGGCGTTACAGTACAGATGGTTTGATACATACAGGGAGAGGTGGGATATAAATGCCTGATTATTCTGAAAATACAGCGTATATTTGGTTATCCCTGCTTGGCAGACCGGTGAATGTAATAGCATCGAAACTGCTTTACACATACGGTGATATAAAGAATATATGGGATATAAATAATGTTTACGATCTCACTGAAGAAATAGCGGATAAAGAGGGACTTGCTTCAAGAATACTGGACAGGGAACTAAAAGACAAAGCACAGAAATATTATGAAAAAACATTAAAAGCAGGAGCGTTTGTAACACATATTGACAGCTGTGAATATCCTTTGGATTTAAAAAGGATATATGACCCGCCTATTGTTTTATACTATTACGGCAGTCTGCCCAAAAATGATTGTTCACTTTTATCGGTGGTCGGATCAAGAAAATGTACGGAATACGGCAGAAAAGTAACATATGACCTGTGCGGGAAATTGGTTGAATACGGTGTGGGAATAGTGAGCGGAATGGCAAAAGGAATAGACGCAAGAGCACATGCCGGTGCTCTTGATGCAAAAGGATATACAATAGCGGTATTAGGAGGCGGACCAGATAACATATATCCGCCCGAAAACGAAGTGCTTTATTACAGGATACGGGAAAACGGATGTATTATCTCAGAATATATACCGGGAACAATGCCGTTAAAGCAACATTTTCCCGCAAGAAACAGAATAATAGCCGGACTGGGGGCAGGGACTCTTGTTTGTGAGGCGGGAATAAAAAGCGGAGCTATGATAACGGTAAACTATGCAATAAGCGAGGGAAGGGACATATTTTCTGTCCCTGGTAATATAAACAGTTTATACAGTGAAGGATGCAACAGACTTATAAAAGCGGGAGCAAATATAGCTATTGACGAAAAAGAGATACTTGAGGTTCTTGGTTTGAAAGACAAAGAAAAAATTGCGGGTAAACCGGGATGGCTAAACGGACTGGACAGAGAGGAATCAAGAGTGGTGTCCGCGGTATATGACGGGATAAATACAACGGAGGAATTATACGAAAAACTTGATATTGAGTGGAACAGTTTACTGGCTACAATTAGCATACTTGAGATTAAGGGCATACTACAAAAAAGTATGAGCGGAGAATTGGACATATCTATTTAAGGTATAAAAAACTTTACATATTAAAAAGTTCACGGTATTATATATTCAATTGCCAGATTTTAATGGCAAAACATAATGGAGGACTAATAAATGGCTAATAATCTTGTAATTGTGGAATCACCCGCAAAAGCAAAAACAATAGGTAAATTCTTAGGTAAAAGTTATAAAGTGGAGGCATCGGCCGGACATTTACGGGATTTACCCAAAAGTACATTGGCTGTGGATATAGAAAATGATTTTAAACCGAAATACACTAATATAAGAGGTAAAGCCGATATTATAAATACATTAAAAAAAGAAGCGGCAAAATCAAAAAAAGTATATCTTGCAACCGACCCTGACAGAGAAGGTGAAGCAATATCATGGCATTTAGCACAATTGCTCGGTATAGACGAAAAGTCTGCATGTAGGGTAACATTTAATGAAGTAACGAAAAATGCGGTAACGGAAGCATTCAAAAATCCACGGCCTATAGATTTAAACTTAGTTGACACATACCAGGCAAGACGCGTACTTGACAGG
>JAEAME010002302.1_pt1 | contig 11391 bp, 6 predicted proteins | sample 8958731 | NCBI WGS metagenome assembly JAEAME01 (sample SAMN16933194, study PRJNA681113) | bioreactor sludge metagenome | isolation source: anerobic bioreactor sludge (Control) | place: India:Bengaluru | collected 2018-10-24 | reverse complement strand
CGATAATGGCCTTCAGGATTGGGAAGTTCTGGATGTCCCGATTGTAGTTGACTGCCTTCTCGCCATAGGCCTCCAGGTGGAAGGGATCGATCATCACGAGGTCGCCGAGATCCGCCGTGGCCGCCTCGTAGGCGACGTTCACCGGATGGTCCACCGGTAGGTTCCAGATCGGGAACGTCTCGAACTTGGCGTAGCCGGCTGGGATGCCACGTCGCTGAGAGTGGTAGACCTGGGAGAGGCATGTCGACATTTTGCCGCTGCCGGGGCCGGTGCCCGTAACCACCACGATCGGCCTCTCGGTCTCCACGAAATCATGCCGGCCGTACCCCTCATCGGAGACGATGAGGTCCACGTTGCTCGGGTAGTCCGGGATCGCTGTGTGCGTGTAGACCCGCACACCCTTCCCCTGGAGCTGCGCCGAGAGGCGATCTGCCGTTGGCCCCGGCTGATGCCGAGTGAGGACCGCCGCCGAGACGGAAATCCCCCAATCGCGGAGGTCATCCATGGCTTTCAGTGTCGCCAGGTCGTAGGTGATGCCGAAGTCGCCGCGGATCCTTCCCCGCTCCAAATCGCCCGTGCATACGCAGAAAACGACCTCGATCTGGTCGCGCAGGCCCTCCAGAAGGCGCATTTTCACATTGGGGTCGTAGCCGGGAAGAACGCGCGCCGCGTGGAGATCGAAGGTGAGCTTGCCACCGAACTCCAGGTAGAGCTTCCCGGAGAAACGTCCGACGCGCTCCAGGATGGCCGCGGTCTGTTCACGAAGGTACAGCTCGTTGTCGAAGCCCAGGTTCGTCACGCTTAGCCTCCCGGAAGGCGTCTATCCGGGCGGCGAGCCGACCGCCGCCGCGTATGCGCGGCATCATAGGCCGTCTGGGGGCTTCGCGCCAGTGCGGCGTCCCGAGGCCCCTCCGCGTGTGCGTCGCGGAGGTGCGTATCCATCGGCTTAGGAAGTGCATGGCGCCGCAGCGCCGCCTAGCGGGCTACTCGGTCGGTCTGCTGCGGCCGTGCCGCATCGAGGTCGCAACTGGCAAGCTTGCCATCGGGATGGTGCAGCGACATGATACGCGCGGATGCGGTTGCGTCCAGCATCGTCAGGGCTTTGCTCGTGATGTGCGCCACAGCGTGCGCGGCGGATGGAGCCTCTCAGGCCCCTGGGACGATCCAGCTCGTTGCCGACGGCCGCAGCGATTACCAGATCGTCGTGCCCGCCAACCCTACCTTCGACGAGAAGCGCGCCGCACGCGAACTGTGCGCCATGCTGAGGCGCATCTCCCGTGCTGAACTGAAGATCGTGACGGACGACCGTCCGCTCACCGAGCGTGAGATCATCCTCGGACGCAATCGACACGCAGAGCAGTTGGGCATTCATGCCGACTATGACCGCCTCGGCGGTGAGGGTTTCACCATTCGAACCGTGGGGGATCATCTCATCATCGTGGGAGGACCGGAACGGGGCCTGCTATACGGGGTCTACGCCCTCCTGGAGACGTACATCGGCTGCCGATGGTTCACGCCCGAGGTCAGCCGGATCCCCACCCTCCGTGACATCAAGATCCCGAGCATACTGGACGACACCCAGGTTCCTGCGTTCCTCTACCGCCAGGTCTACTACGCCGAGTGCTCCGACCGCGACTTCTGCATCAGGAACCGGCTCAACGTCATGCCAACGGCGGAGCCGGCCGACCTGGCAAGCCCGCGCCACTGTCCGGGCAACGGGCTCGCCCACACGTTTTTCTCCCTGTGCCCGCCGGAGAAGCACTTCGACGCCCACCCGGAGTACTTCGGCATGTGGGATGGGCAGCGGGTACCCGCGCAGCTCTGCCTCACGAACCCGGAGGTGGTTGGCGTCGTTGTCGACAGCCTTAGCGAGGCCATGCGGCAGCAGCCTGAGGTTCGGACCTGGAACGTGAGCCAGATGGACAACGGCCAGCCCTGCACATGCCCTGAGTGCAAGGCCCTCGATGAGCGCGAAGGTGGCCACGCCGCGACCATCATCAGCTTCGCCAACCAGGTCGCCGCTCACTTCCCCGAGAAGACGATCTCGACCCTCATCTACTGGTACTCGATGGTCCCGCCCAAGACCGTTCGCCCTGCGCCCAACGTGCAGCTGATCTACTGCGTGGATGGCGACTTCCGAGACCCGGTGGGGCCGTCATTCGAGGCGTTCGCGGCCATGGCCCCCGAGCTGTGGATCTGGTACTACTGCATCCCTTGCCCGGACATCATCGCGCCATGGCCGAACCTTCTCTCGATGCAGCACGACATGCGCTACTTCACCGAGCAAGGCGCCAGCGGGATCTTCGTCGAGGGCTCCTATGAGCCGGGCAGCGAGTTCGCGGAGCTGCGAACCTACCTCCTGGCCAAGCTCCTATGGGATCAGGACTTCGACGTCAGCAGAGGCATTGACGAGTTCCTGGACGCCTACTACGGCCCGGCCGCACGGGCGATGCGGGAGTACATTGACGCCATGTACCAAGCCCTCCACGACACCGGAACCACCTTGGACGTGCACTGTACGTGCCGGGACTACGCCGGTGCGTTCCTCTCCGCCGACCTGTGCGCTCGGTATGGCGAGATCCTCGATCGGGCCGAGGCCGCCGTTGCCGGAGATCCAGTGCTGCTGGCGCGGGTGCAGCATGCGCGGGCCCCGCTGATGCACGCCGAGGTCGAGATCGGCCACGGCGACGTGGATGGTCGCATCGCGCTGGTCGAGCGACTCCAAGACGTCTCCGCTCGGACGGGCATCCCGCACTTCGCGGACTTCGGCGGCAAGCCGGCAGAGAGCTATCTAGCTGGCCTGCTCGAGGCGCTGCGCGCCGAGAGAGTCGGCCAGCCCTAGCCGGGCATCGAAAACGCAGAGAGGCCCTCCCGATCCAGTCGGAAGGGCCTCTCAGGTCATATTGGTAGCGGGGGCAGGATTTGAACCTGCGACCTACGGGTTATGAGCCCGTCGAGCTACCAGACTGCTCCACCCCGCGTCGGCAGACAACAATGATCCCACTAGCGCATCGTCTTGTCAAGCGTGAGGTCGTTGTAGAAGATTGGCGCCGTTCCGCGGGCGTCCAATCCGCAGCGCGGGGCACCTTCCCGAGCCACTCAACGTCTGCTATACCAGAGGACCTGGCCGACGCCACTCGGAACCCTGATCGGTGCCGAGTGCCGACGGTCGCGCCTTGCTAGGGAAGAGCAAACCGACTTGAGCCCCGCCGCCATCATGTTCCTCCTTGCCTGGGTACCCCTGCAGACTCAGCCGAACCTGGTTGATCTGGAGGGCCTCAAGGTGCGCGGCGACCGCATATCCTACGACCAGAGCTCCTCCACGGTCGTCGCCGAAGGACATGTCCTCATCGAGACCGACGACTTGTGGCTCACTGCGGACCACGCTGAGTTCGACCAGACCAAGCAGATGGCGGAAGCTCGAGGCCGAATCGTGCTCTCGGCGCCTGGACGGTACCTGCAGGGCGACCACCTGATCTACGACATGCAGAGCCAGACCGGGGAGATGCGCTCTCCCGACGGATGGGACGAAACGACGGGCATCCGGCTCTTCCTGACCGGCTCACACCTGGAGTTCCGCGACGGCCGCTGGTCTCTGACCGATGCGTACATCCGATCATCGGGCAGGAAGAACCCCTCCTACGAGGTCTGGGCCGACGAGATCGCCTACGTCGAGGGGCACAGCTGGCACGGCACCAACGTCCGCGTGGAGTTCTTCGGCATCGAGATCGTGAAGACGAGTGACTTCGAGCAGCGGATCGAGGACCTCGGGGTGACCGGATTGGCGTGGCTTCCGATGCCCGGGTCCAGCGAGCAGGACGGCCTCTTCGCTGAGTGGACCGTGCAGCGGGATGTGGCCGGCGATCTCCGGCTCCTGGCCATCGCGCGCGCGGGCACCCGGTCGGGCCTCTCCGGCCGTGTCACCTTGACGGAGCCTGTCACGGATCGCCTCTCGGTGTGGGGAACCGGAGCGTGGCGGGAGCTTGTAGGGGGGCAGCTCCGGCCTTACCTCCGCTGGGATCGCATCGAGGGCGGCGCAACCTGGCGGCTCACCAGCCCCGAGGATAGCTGGTGGGCACAAGCCAATCTCTCCTACGGCTTCTTCCGGGAGCGTCCCTCCCTCGTCCGCTCCACGCGAACTACGGCGAGCGTCATCGCGCGAACGAAGACCTACGACTGGGGCGATGACACCCGCGTGTTCGCTGAGGGCGGCGGCCGGGTCTTCCAGTATGGGACGGGCCGACGGTACGGCTTCGTCTACCTGGGAGGCTTCTTCGAGCATGAGTTCGCCCGCGACTGGCGCCTCTCGGGCGGCCTCATCAAGCATCTGATCCGCGGCACCCCTGAGCTCATCACGGACGAGGTGGTTATCCCGAGCGAGCTTCGCCTCGGCGCCCGAGCTCGGATCACCGACCGCATCGCGGCCGAGGGAGAGATCCGGTACGATCTCGACCGCGGCGGCGTCCGGTACACCCTCCTGGGCCTCCGTTACCGCAGCGCGGACTTCGTCTACCGCCTGCGGTACAATGTGCAGACCCGGTTCGTGACTATGGAGCTACTCCTGCCAGATCAATAGCCCCCTTGTATAATCAGGACGCCGACGGTGGCCGGGTGGCGCAGTGTGCTGCCTGGCTTGACCACTGAGGAGTTGAGCAGTATGCCGATCTGGGACCTCCTGGACCCGACGGTACGTACGGTGCGCGGCTTCATGCGGGGCCTGGCCCCCGCCGTGAATGCCCTCGAGGACCAGATAGCGGCCCGTTCTGATGATGATCTCCGGCGCTACATGCTGGAGCTGCGCCAGGAACATGAGAACGGGGCCTCACTCGATGACATCATGGTGCGGTGCTTCGCGGGTCTTCGCGAGGTCTCTCAGCGCACCATCGGCCTGCGCCCCCACGATGTGCAGTTAGTCGGCGCGGCCGTGCTTCACAAGGGCAACATCGCTGAGATGAAGACGGGCGAGGGCAAGACCCTCGTCGCCGCGCTCACCCTGACCCTGAACGCCTTCTCGGTGAAGGGCGCCCACCTCGTAACCCCCAACGACTACCTCGCGCGCCGTGACGCGGACTGGAAGCGTCCCATCTACGAGTGGTGCGGGCTCACCGTAGGGTGCATCCAGCACGACTTGAGCGCCGCGGACCGCAAGCATGCCTACGACTGCGACATCACCTATGGCACGAATAATGAGATCGGTTTCGACTACCTGCGCGACAACATGCAGCGGGTCCGCGAGCGTCTCGTCCTGCGCCACCTCCATTTCGCCATCGTGGACGAGGTGGACAGTATCCTCGTTGATGAGGCCCGCACCCCGCTCATCATCTCCGGCTTCAAGGCGGAATCCTCGGACCTGTACCGCACGGCAGACCGAGCCGTGAGGCAACTCGCGCGGGGCACGGACTACACCGTTGAGGAGCGGGAGCGGCAGGTAATGCTCACCGATGAAGGCACCGAAGCGGTCGAGCGGATCCTAGGCATCGAGAACCTCGGCGACCCCGAGAACCTGGAGTGGGTCCATCATATCAACACGGCTTTGAAAGCGCACACGCTGTTCCAGCGCGACATCAACTATGTGGTGCGCGAGGGCGAGGTCATAATCGTCGATGAGTTCACGGGCCGCCTCATGTTCGGGCGGCGCTACAGCGAGGGGCTCCATCAGGCGATCGAGGCCAAGGAGAACGTTCGGGTGGAGCACGAGAGCCAGACGCTCGCCACCATCACCCTCCAGAACTTCTTCCGCCTATACGACAAGCTGGCCGGCATGACGGGGACTGCGAAGACGGAGGAGCCGGAGTTCATACGGATCTATGGCACTCCCGTCGCCGTCGTTCCCACGAATCAGCCGGTCGTTCGGAAAGACCACGCTGACGTGGTCTACAAGACCGAGGAGGCGAAGTTCAGGGGGATCGTGCAGGAGATCCTGGGATGCCACCTCCGGGGCCAGCCGACGCTCGTGGGCACACGCTCCATCGAGGTGTCTGAGCGACTCGCGGCGCGTCTCGAGGCGGCCCCGCTGCAGAGACTGGCACTGGCCACGGTGTTCCTCGACAAGGTGCAGAACGAAGCCAAGGAGGTCGGCGAGAAGGCCAAGGAGTTCGAGGAGATACTCTTCAAGTCTCTGGATGAGTTCAAGGAGGGCCACCTGAGAACGATGAGCCGGGCGGTCGGGTACAAGCCCGACGGCCTCGACCCGGCCGTCATCGCTCGGTTCGCCGAACTCCTGGGAATGTCCGATCTGGTCGAGCCGCTGGAGCGCACCCTGCGCGAGGGGGTACCCCACAACGTTCTGAACGCCAAGTACCACGAGCGCGAGGCTCAGATCATCGCCGATGCGGGCCGAGTGGGAGCGGTCACTATCGCGACGAACATGGCCGGACGCGGCACGGATATCCAGCTTGGGGGCAAGCCCCCCGAAGGGATGCGGGTCTCCCCAGACTATGAGAGAGTAAAGACGGCGGGGGGCCTGCACATCCTGGGAACGGAGCGGCACGAGAGCCGGCGGATCGACAACCAGCTTCGCGGCCGCTCGGGTCGTCAGGGCGATCCGGGTTCATCTCGCTTCTACCTCAGCCTGGAGGATGAGGTCTGGAGGCTCTTCGGCGCTCAGGAGCGGATGCAAGGGCTTCAGAGGGGCTGGCGCGAGAACGAACGCATAGAGAACCGCCTACTCAGCCGGCTGATCGAGAACGCTCAGAAGCGGGTTGAGAACCAGCACTTCGAGATCCGTAAGCATGTGTTGAAGTACGACGACGTCATGAATCTCCAGCGCGAGACCATCTACGCCGCCCGACGACGGGTGCTGGAGGGTGATGACTTCGGCACCCAGGTGCGCGAATTCGTCGAGAAGACGATCGCGCTCAAGGTCGCCGACCATGTGGCGCCGGAGCAGGGCTCGGGGAGCCGCACCTACTCCGACCTGGTGGAGACGCTCCGCACCCACCTGCCCATCGACGACCTCTACGACCTGGAGGCCGCGGACCTCACCCAGGTGCCCCTGAAGGAACTCCGAGACACCCTCTACCGGGCGGCCCGGAGCAGCAAGGTGGGGGCCGCGGGGCTCTCGGAGATCGCGGCCGCGGTTCGCGACCTGCACCCGGAGGAGGCTCGCTTCGAAGAGCTCGTGCGCGACCTGCGGACGGTTTTCCCCCTCGACGCGGTTATGGACCCATGGGAACTGTACGGCGCCTCCTACAACGCGGTAGAGGATGGGTTCATCGATGCCGCAATCAAGGCATACGAGGGCAAGGAGCGCGAGTTCGGGCCAGAGGACATGCGGAGCCTTGAGCGGATGTGCATGCTCACGGTGGTCGACGAATTGTGGATCGATCATCTGGCCGCCATGGACGCGCTTCGAGACGGGATCCAGCTACGCGCCCATGCTCAGATCGACCCTCTCGTAGCCTACCAGAAGGAAGCCTACGAGATGTGGGAGACCCTCCAGGAGATGATCCAGGAGGAGGTCGTGCGGCGGATGTTCCGTGCCCAGGCTGTAACCGTCAGCGAGGAGAGCATGTACCGGATCCAGTCGGAAGGGCGGGGCGCGCTGCCGCTCATCCCGACGCGCAGCGGCGTCGCGGTCACCTCCGACGGGGAGCAGGTGCTTCCCGGACAGACGAAGCAGAGGCCGATCGTCAAGGGGGATCGACCGGGCCGCAACGATCCTTGCCCATGTGGCTCCGGTAAGAAGTATAAGAAGTGCTGCATGGACAAGGATGAGCGAGCGAGCGCGGCTGGATAGTTCGCGCACGCGACCACGACGCACAACGGCATCACAGGGAGATGAAGGCGTGCCCACCACCGATGAACTGCGGGAGAAGGCGGAAGCCCTCCACGAAGCGATCGCCGATCTGAGTGGTCGTCTTTGACTTAGCTGGCAAACGCACCATCATCGAGGCCATGGAGGAGGAGCAGACCCACGAGGCGTTCTGGTCTGATCGAGAGGCGGCCCAACAGCACTCGAAGCGCCTGAGCCAGATTCGCCGCGTCGTGGAGCCCTGGGAGGCTCTGGGACGACGCGCCTCCGATGCGCTCGAACTGCTAGATCTCGCTTCCGCGGAGGACGACGCTGAAGCGCTGCTCAAGGAGCTGGAGACGGAGCTTCGGTCCATCGAGGTCGAGATCGACGAGCGCCGGGCCGAAGTCCTCTTCGGCGGACCCCACGACAGTCGCGACGCGTTCCTGACGGTACACTCCCGCGCCGGGGGGCTGGATGCCCAAGACTGGGCGGAGATGCTGGCGCGCATGTACCTCCGATGGGCCGAGCAGAGTGACATTGATGCGGAGACGCTGGAGTACATTCCGGCGGAGGGTGCTGGGATCAAACAAGCCACCTTCCGGGTCAAGGGCCTGAACGCCTACGGGCGGCTCCGCGGCGAGGCTGGGGTGCATCGGCTGGTGCGCATCGGTCCCTTCGACGCGAACAAACGCCGGCACACCGCTTTCGCGCTGGTTGAGGTCCTGCCTGTCCTCGACGATGACATACACATCAACATCGACCCCGCTGACCTTCACGTGGAAACCTACCGCTCCTCCGGAGCGGGCGGCCAGCATGTGAACAAGACGGACTCGGCGGTCCGGATCGTGCACCAGCCCACGGGGATCGTCGTTCAGTGCCAGAACGAACGGAGCCAGATGCGCAACCGCGAGTCGGCCATGGCCGTGCTGAAGGCGCGGCTCTTCGATCTGGAGGAGCGGAAGCGCCGCGAGGAGCGGGAGAAGCTCCGTGGGGAGCATAGCGAGGAATCATGGGGCCAGCAGATCCGCTCCTACGTGATGGTTCCCTACACCTTGGTCAAGGATCTGCGCTCCGATCACGAGACGGGTGATGTGCTCGGGGTCCTGGATGGCCAGCTCGATCCCTTTATCCGGGCTTACCTGGAATGGGACGCCCAGCGCACTGCCGGCACGGGCCAGTAGTGGAGCGGAGCTTGACGTCACCGTCAGGCGGCCACAGAATCAGCAGTCGTACGCATACCCAAGTAGGGGGACCCCACGTGACGCCCATTCGAGCCCTTGCGCCCCTCGCCATCGCGACGCTCGCCATGCTCACAGCCTTGGCCCTCGGCGGTTGCTCCAAGCCGGCCGAGGACTCGGGTACCGCGGCCGTGCCCGGTTCATCATCGGCTCCGGCCCAGCCATCCGACGCCGACAAGCCCATCACCATGTACTTCGTTCCCTCCATGGAGGCTGGCGAGGTGATCACCAGCGCCGAAGAGATCGTGGCGGCCCTCGAGGAGCGCACGGGCTACACCTTCGATGTGGAGGTGCCCACTAGCTACATCGCCGTGGTTGAGGCGATGGGCGCCGAGCCGGCCAGGGCCGATATCGCCTGGCTCTCGACCTTCGCCTATGTGCTTGCCAGTGACAAGTACGGCGCCGAGATCGCCCTGCAGGTGGGGCGGTACGGGGAGCTCGAGTATCGCGGGATGTTCGTCGCGCGCAAGGACAGTGGGATCAAGAGCCTGGATGACGTCGCGGGCAAGACCGCTGCATTCGTGGACCCCGCATCAACTTCAGGGCACATCTACCCCAGTGCGATGCTGAAGGACCGAGGCATCGAGCCCGCCGAGACGGTCTTCGCGGGCGGCCATCCTCAAGCCATGCTAGCCGTCTACAGCGGCCGTACCGATGTGGGATGCGCTTACTACAGTCCCACGTCGGATGAGGGGGAGATCCGGGACGCTCGCAAGGACCTGCTCAAGGAGTACCCCGATGCGGGCGAGGTGCTGCAGATCATCGAGTTCACCGACTGGATCCCCAACGACACCGTTACCTTCCGTAGAGACTTCCCTGCGGAGAAGAAGGATAGGATCGTTCAGGCTCTTCTGGATTACCTTGCCACGCCAGAGGGCGCGGAGGCCCTGGGCGAGCTCTACAACATCACCGAGCTTGTGCCCGTTGAGGATGCGGGCTACGACAGCGTTCGGGAGAAGCTGGCCGCCCTGGGTATGGCGGACGAGAGTACCCTGCAGGCGCTCATCGAGCGCAACGAGCTGCCCAGCGATGAGGCGGCGGGGGAATCGGCGTCTGAGTCCGCGGTGGAACCCGTTGAGGAGGAGCCGGGCGCCTAGCGCTCGGCCGGCGCCGCCGTGCTAACCATCGAGGGTCTGAGCAAGGTATACGACGACGGCACCCCTGCGCTCTCGGATGTCAATCTGGAGATCGCTGAGGGTGAGTTCGTCGTTCTCATCGGCCTATCCGGGTCGGGCAAGTCGACCTTGCTCCGCTGCATCAACCGCCTGATAGACCCCACCGAGGGGCGCATCACCTTCGAGGGTGATGACGTCACGGCGGCCAGGGGGGCGGACCTTCGTCGCATCCGCCGCCGCATGGGCATGGTCTTCCAGCAGTTCAACCTGGTGCCCCGGAGCAGCGTTCTGCGCAACGTTCTGGCCGGGCGGCTGGGGTACACGGGTGCGCCGCTCTCCATCTTGGGGCTCTGGCCCCGGCCGACGGTCCAGATGGCCCGAGGCTGCCTAGAGCGAGTGGGGATCGCTGAGAAGGCTCAGAACCGGGCCAGCGCCCTCTCCGGCGGCCAACAGCAGCGGGTCGCCATTGCCCGTGCCCTCATGCAGGAACCCAAGCTCATCCTGGCCGATGAGCCGGTGGCGAGTCTCGATCCCGCGACCAGTGACTCGGTCATGCGCTATCTGGGCGAGATGAATCGCGAGATGGGCCTCACGATCATCTGCTCCCTGCACTTTCTGAGCCTCGCGCGCAAGTATGGCAGCCGGATCGTGGCCCTCAAGGACGGGCGCATGGAGTTCGATGGCCTGCCGTCGGATATCGATGACGCCTTGTTCAAGCAGATCTACGGCGAGGACGCGGTGGAGGTGAAGATCCGTTGAGCCCGCGTCACCCCAGGCCGGTTCCCCTCGGGCTTCGATGGGAGCGCTCCCGGATCTCCGTCGCGCCCCTCGTTTGGGATGCGGCGCTGACCATCTACGCCGCCCTGGGCATCCTCTACATCCTGTACCACAACGAGCGGACGGGCAGGCCGGAGGGCGCCAGCCTATCCATCGTTGTGGCGGCTCTCCTGATGGCCCTGGAGGCTGCCGTGATGTCCACGTGCCTCCTCGACGGCGCCGGCCCGCGAATCACGAAGCTTGCCCTGGTTCGGGCCGAAGGCGGTCCAGCGACGTCGCAGGACCGGTTGCGGCGGCTCCTTGCGGGCCACATCATGGGCGCCGGTTGCCTTCTCCTCGCGATGGCCTTAGGCGCAGGACTCGTTGCCTATACACCCCTCGGGGAGTGGTACCGAGCCCTCGCGCCCGCGCTGCAGGCTACCGTGATCGGTGCGTGGTGCACAACCGTTGTTGTCCTAGGCGTCCTCGCCTCGGGAGTCGTCCATCACAAGGGACGACCGATTCACGACCGATGGGCACGGACCGG
>JAEAME010002271.1_pt1 | contig 11413 bp, 11 predicted proteins | sample 8958731 | NCBI WGS metagenome assembly JAEAME01 (sample SAMN16933194, study PRJNA681113) | bioreactor sludge metagenome | isolation source: anerobic bioreactor sludge (Control) | place: India:Bengaluru | collected 2018-10-24 | reverse complement strand
GCAAGTTGGAATGAGCGCCATCTCTTGACGCATGTCCCCGCTATCCGGGGCTGTTTTTCCCCGGTTTTTGACCCGCCGCCACAAACTCCGGCCTTAACAGGGGGAGTTTTCCAAAATTGAGGTATATTCGGAAAAAAAAAGAACGATGGGCATGTTTAAGAAAATGATGGCGGCGGGGGTGTTCCTCGGCTGTTTTTCGCTGGTTTCCCTTTCGCAGGAATCGCGCCAACCGGCAGGTCCCGGGAAACCCTCACCGGAAGCGGGCATCAAGGCAGACCTGGACCGGATCTTCGGCTACCTGGAGAAAACGACCCCTGCGGCTGTTGCGGACCGGGAAACGGGGGAGGTGATCACCCGTTACGACAGGATCAACGAAAAGAGCATCCTGCAAAAGGGCGATTTCAGCATCACCAGCTACGAGTGGGGGGTTACCTATTCCGGCATGCTCAGGGTGGCCGAAATCACCGGTGACGCAAAATATGCCGGTTATGTCTATGACCGGTTCAGGCTGCTGGGAGAAACCTACCCCTGGTTTCGTAAGGTGCAGGAAGAAACCGGCAGCAGCGGACTGCGCGGCCTGATAACGCCCAAGTGGCTCGACGACTGCGGTTCCATAGGAGCCGCCCTGATAAAGGGTTCCCTGGCGAATCCCGCCATCGCGGAGCCGGTGCGTCCCATTGTCGACAATGCCTTCGATTTCGTGATGCACCGGGAATACCGGCTATACAACCGCATTCTTGCCCGGATGAGGCCCAACAGGAATTCGGTGTGGCTCGACGACATGTACATGGGCATCACCCCCATCGCCTTTATGGCCCGGCTCCTGGAAAAGGAGGACCCTGACAAGGCGCGGGCCTGTTACGATGAGGCGGCCCTGCAGGTCGGGTTGTTCAGGAAGATCCTCTGGCTGCCAGAGAAAAAGCTCTTCCAGCACGGTTGGATCGAAATGATGGAGGAACATCCTTCGTTTCTCTGGGCCAGGGCCAACGGCTGGGCGCTGCTTACCATGAGCGACCTGCTCGACGTGCTGCCCGAAGATCACATCGCCAGGGAGGAGATCATGGAGCTGTTTAGGGACCATGTCAGAGGGCTGGCGGCGTTGCAGTCGGGCGAAGGCTCCTGGCACCAGCTGCTAGACCGCAACGATTCCTACCTGGAAACAAGCGCCTCCGCCATGTACACCTATTGCATGGCCCATGCCATCAACAAGGGCTGGATCGACGGCATGGTCTACGGACCGGTGGCGCTGGCGGGGTGGCAGGCCGTGGCCGCGCAGATCAACGCCCGCGGCCAGGTGGAAAACACCTGCGTAGGCACGGGACTGGGTTTCAATCCCGGCTTTTATTACAAGCGCCCCGTGAGCGTGCTGGCGGCCCACGGCTATGGCCCCGTCCTGCTGGCGGGTGCCGAGATGATTCAGCTGCTCAGGAATTCAAATGCACAGATGAACGACAACGCCATGATGTTCTACCGCGAAAAGGTGAAAAGCAACGCCGCCATCTTCGAGGTGGAGAAATAACGGCGAGGGCTGCCGGCCGGTCCATGACAGCATGCGCGATGCCCGTTAAGACCTGGGCCGGTGCCGCGATTCCCCTCCGTACCCTGGCAATTTGCGCGATCCGCACAGAACCCACACCTCAGGAACCGTCCATGAACAGAAAGCTGACGATATTTTTTCTCCTTCTGTCTCTTTTGCTTTCCGGGGAACTGCAAGGGCAGCCGGGCACCCGTTTTCCTTCGGAACGCCGGGTGGTGAAGGACCCGGTCACCGGTGTCGACCTTGTTTTTCTGACCAGCCGGCCCGCGGGCGACCGCAAGATCTACCAGACGCACAACCAGTGGACAAGCGACGGAGAGTGGCTCATCTTCGGATCGGAACGGGTGCCCGGCGAGGCCATGGCCGTGCACGAGAAAACCGGTGACCTGGTGCAGGTGACCGGAGGGGGCTATTCGGGGATGCTCGCCGTAGCCCGTAAAACCATGAATCTGTATTACATGAGGAGGGCCAAAGGACAGGGCCCCGGGCCGGCCGCCATGGAGGTGGTGGAGGTCGATCTGGAAAGGCTTTTTGCTGAAAGTGAGGCCGGACGAACCGGAGCGGGTGACTCCTTCCAACGGGTGTGCGGGGTTATCCCTTCCGCCCTGCAGGCGGCCGGCGATATGGCGCTCGACGGAAGCGAAGAATGGGTTTGGTTCCGGGTAGGGAAGAGGGAGGCGCAAAGGCATCTGCCGGAAGGAACGCGGATAGAAAAGGACTTCGGGCCACGGCACATGGGCGCCGGACCGGGCGGCATCGCCGGAATGAACCTCTCCACGGGCGAAATACGCCATGTGGTGTCGGTACCCTTCCAGGTGGGGCATATCCAGTCCAACCCCTGGGTGCCGGGCCAGATCCTCTTTTGCTGGGAAACGGGGGGCAAATCGCCGCAGCGCACCTGGATCGTCAACGCAGACGGCGGCGGACTGCGTCCCTTGTATCCCGAGGCGGACCATGAATGGGTAACCCACGAAGCCGTCATCGGCAAAGAGGAGGTGGCCTTTGCCATTATGGGGCACCGGCCCGTCCCCGGAGTTGCCGGGAATCAGGTGCTTCCGGGAACCGGCGTTCAGGGCGCCAATCCCGGACAGGAAAGGGAATGGGGCCCGTCGGGGACCCGCGAAAAACCGACCGGGCTCGCCATCGTCAATATCAACACCCGCGAGATGACCATCGAAGGCCAGATTCCCTACGGGAGCGGCTTCTGGCATGTCACCGGCTCCCCCGACGGCCGGTTTGCGGCGGGCGACAACTTCGAACGCGAAATTTACCTCATCAACCGGGAAACCCATGAAATGAGGCTCCTGTCGGCCGGACACAAAAGAACCGCCGCCGACCACTGCCACCCCACCTTCAGCCCCGACGGAACCCGGATACAGATCCAGTCGGCCATGCTCAGCGACGACGGCCGGTCCATGAACATCTGCATCATCCCCCTGCCCGGAGAATGGCTTCAGCGTGGCCGGTAAATGCAAAACGACCCGCCGCCCTTCCACGGCAGCAGAAAAGAATGCGCCCCACCCTGTAGTTGCCGCTGCCGGCATCTCTCGCCGGGACAATCATTCCGGTGGCGTATATACCGTTTCTTTTATTTGATTGATCAAAGTATCAAAGTCCCGACGAAGGGATTCGTCGGCAATGCCCTTTTCCGCAGAGAAATTGTCGTTAAACCGGGGCAATGAAAAGTGCCCGGCAATTACGGCCCCGTGTTTGGGGAATCTTTTCACCGCGTTTTCCAGTACGTTCCTGCCACCGCCCTGACCGGTGGAGGTGGCTAGCAGCAGCACTTTCTTGTTCCCGAACATCTGGATGTCGAGCCGTGAAGCCCAGTCGAAAATGTTTTTGAAGGCGGCGGTATAGCTGCCGTTATGCTCCGCCAACGAAATGATGATGAAATCAGCCTGTTCGAATTCACGGACAAAAGAACGGACAACCGGAGGAACACCCTGCTGTTTTTCGATATCCACGGAAAAGAGCGGGACCTCATAATCATTGAGATCCGGTACGGTTACGGTGGCATTGCCGAACTGAGCGGCGGCAAAGGCGGCAAATTGCCGGTTGATGGAGGCCTTGCTGGTGGAGGCGCCTAATGCAAGAATCTTCATAAGGATGTTTTACGAAAAAGAAGCAATATTAACCATTTTTCGTTTCGGAATGAAAGGGGCGGCGACAGGGAGCGCCGGTTCCTGCATCATGCCGGTGGCGTCGGGAAGCCCGCAGACGGGCGGAGCCGCAGGATTCCGGAACGAGGGGCCGGCGCCGTCATGGTGTGGATGAACAACCGGCAGGTCAGCCGCGGCGATGACAGCGTCGCCAACCGGGGCCGGATCGTCGCCCGGGCCAAAGATCGGGAGGTGGAAGTCAGGAAGGCGAAACCACCCCCGTGGCCGGAACCGCCGGCTTTCAGCAATGGATAGGGAGCTGCCGCTTCGCTCCGGTGCCGCGGGTATCTTCGGCAACCCTGGCGCAGGAGCTGAATTGCCGTAAAATCGTTTAATGAATCGGTTCTGACCGCCGCGTCAGCGAAGAGGCATATCCCCGGCACCGGATCAGTCCTGTGCCGGGGGCTTCCGGACTCATCCCGGCAAGCCGGAATAAGCTTCCTCCGGCTTTGCCGCCGGGAGTTCAGGGGTGCAAAAAGGCTTGTTTGCCTATTTGAATACCCTTTGTGCGAATTCGTACAGGCTGCGTCTCCAGGTTTGCCATTCGTGGGCGGTCAGCGGGGAAACATAGAAATGGGCGTTCATGCCGGCAGCCTGGAGGGCTTCGGTATTGGCTTGCGGGTCGCCGCCAAAGCCGGGTCTGCGGTTTTCGAGTTCACGGCTTCCGAAGCTGACGAAGAGGGATTTGATATTTTCCTTGAACCCCGGGGCGTTGCTGACATCTTCCGGGCTGTAGCTTCCGCCGCTGAACATGCCGACATGGGAGAAGAGCTCCGGGTTCGCCAGGGTGATGGCGCGGGTTTGCATGCCTCCCATGGAGAGTCCGGCCATGGCGCGGTGCTCCGGACCGGCCAGGGTGCGGAAGTTGGCATCGACCATGGGCATGAGATCTTCCGTCAGGGTTTTTTTGAATCCGTCGGCCCAGCCTGTCGGCGGCCAGGGTCCGGCGGGGCGTTCACCCGGACGGGGAGCGGCCTGCTGTGCGGGACGGGGCCGGTTTGGCATGGCCCAGCTGCCGTTGTCCATGACAATGATGAAGGGGGTGGCTTTTCCTTCGGCGATCAGGTTGTCCATGATGAGGTCGGCATGCCCCTGGTTGGACCAGCCGGTCTCGTCTTCCCCTCCTCCGTGCTGAAGATACAACACCGGATAGCGGGTGGTCAGATCCCGGTCATATCCGGGAGGCGTGTAGATATAACAACGCCTCATCGCATCGTTGCTTTTTGAGAAATAGCGGACTTCGCGGACCTGCCCGTGGGGAACATCCTTCAGGGCGTAAAAATCCTGGTCCTTGGCCGGAATCTCAATGCCGCTGCCCCAGCGGCTGGCTCCGTAGAAGTAAAGGCTTCCCGGATCGGGCACCGCAGCACCGTCGATCCAGAGCTGGTAGTAATGGAATCCTTCATCCTGGGGTGCCGATTCTCCGGTCCATACCCCTTTTTCATCCTTCACCAGGTCGTATTTCACGGCACTGATGTCAAGTTGTACTTTGTGCGCTTCGGGGGCGGAAATCTGAACCCGAACCCTTCCCTCGGAATTGACCTGGGGAAATTGCTTGCCGGGCTGGTTGACCGCCGAAGGTTTGAAATCTTCGGCGACCGCCGGGGGAGTGGTCTGCGCCATGCCTGTCCAAATTGTAAAGGTCAGCAGCAGAATAGTCAAAATGGCTGGTTTTTTCATGGTACTGGCGTTTTATTATTTGAAGAATACGGTTTATTGGTGAACGGTCATGCCTCCTGCTTTTGGTTGTCCGGACGACATGGGTATAAAAGTACAAAATACGATTATCAAAGTCTTACGAAAACAGATTTTTTTGAAAATAAAAGGGAATGGGTTTCTTCAGGATGAATTTAAAAACGGGCGGAAGGGCAATGCGGGGTAGTCCTGGGCAGCGCCCCGGTTTTCAACGGACTGAAGGCCCCTTGCAGTATAGTCCTGGGCAGCGCCCCGGGGATCGAGGTTCACCCCATCGTCATTCGCCCCGCCCGGGCGGCTGAAAGCGGATGCTTATTTACTGCCCTTTCGGTTGGTCCCGGGCGCCCGCGGACATCGTTTCTCAGGGGCGGCACCCCGGCCTGACCTGCCCTGTCCCTGCGGGTACGGGGGAACGAAGGTTAGTGATTCCCGCTGAAGGCTCTTACCCATTGGAACTCTTATTTTGCCGGAGATTTCTTATATTCGTGAACTCACAAATTTCATAAACTGAACCCTATGAACCGGTTGTTTAACCTGAAACCCGCGGCAGCCCTTTGCCGCCGCTCTCCTTTCCGGATGCAAAGCACCCGTCGAGCCTCAGCCCGTCTCACTTTTCAACGGTGCGGACCTGTCCGGCTGGCACATGGATGTGCCCGCCATGGACCAGCATCCCGACACCACCCGTCCTTTCCTTGTGCGCGACTCGATGCTGGTCAGTCTGGGTACCCCGGGCGGACACCTGATCACCGATTCCCTCTTCAGCAACTACCGGCTGGAAGTGGAATACCGTTTTGCCGGCGTTCCCGGAAACTGCGGCGTCCTGGTGCACGCCTCCGCACCGCGGGCCCTGTACGGCATGTTCCCCCGGTCGCTCGAAGTGCAGATGATGCATGAGAATGCGGGCGATTTCTGGTGCATTGCCGAAGACATCACGGTGCCCGACATGGAGGCGCGCCGTGGTCCCAGAGAGAGCTGGGGAGTAGACGGCGATAAAAACCGCAGGATCGTGAACCTCACCGATGGTTCCGAGATGCCCGTGGGCGAGTGGAACCGCATGGTCGTGGAGTGCGTGGCCGATACCATCAGCGTGTGGGTGAATGACCAACTGGTCAACCACGGTTATGACTGCACCGCCACCCGGGGACAGATCGCCCTGCAGGCCGAAGGCTCCGAGGTGGAGTTCCGGAAAGTGGTCCTCACTCCCAAAGCGAAAATCTGACCTTCCGGAGAATCAACGCTGTTTCTTGAATTCAGGCCTGAAGTCACTCCGGATTCCTTGGAGGAGGCCTGGCCACAGGCAACCCGATGACTTTTCCGGCCTCTTGAAAAAAGTCCTAAGGTGGTAGAACGTGCGGTTCAAGCGCGAATTCTTCTCCTTCAGCTTTTCAATATACCCTTCAAGAGAAAACAATTAAAATGTGAACATACCCCCTGTTAAAATGGGGGTATGTTGTTTAAAATAGCTTTTTAATTTTATCTTAGTGTTAAAATGATAGGGTATATCTGAAATAATTTATAAAAAATCTATCAATACCCCCCTGATGCTTATATTTGGATAGATAAACGGACAACTTGCTTACGACTTAAATTTATCAAATGCAATCAGGGGTGAAAAAAATGGGTTTGGCGGGGATTCTGCTCATTGCGGGGATCTCCGTAGCCGGGGCTTCCGACGGGAGAACGGTGGATACCGGGGCAACGGCATGGATGCTGACATCCACCGCCCTGGTGTTGTTGATGATCCCGGGACTGGCGATGTTCTACGGGGGATTGGTGCGGACCAAGAATGTACTGGGAACCATTATGCACAGCTTTGCGGCCATGGGAATCATCAGCGTGCTTTGGGTGATTGTGGGCTACGGCATGTGTTTCGGGCGGAACATCGCCGGAGGATGGGTCGGATGGAACTGGGACTGTTTCTTTCTGAAAGGGATTGACACCAACATCATGGAAGCAGGCATTCCGGAATATGTGTTTTCCATGTTCCAGGGGAAGTTTGCCATTATCACACCCGCCCTGATCGCCGGGGCTTTTGCGGAACGGGTTTCCTTCAAGGCCTACGCGTTTTTTATCGCCCTGTGGAGCATTTTCGTCTACAATCCGTTGTGCCACTGGGTATGGGCCTCCGACGGCTTTTTGTATAATCTGGGAGCCCGTGGAGCCATTGATTTTGCCGGGGGCACGGTGGTGCACATCTCTGCCGGGGTGAGCGGACTTGTGCTGGCGTTATTCCTGGGAGCGCGGCGCGGCTATCCTTATCAGGTGATCAGGCCCAACAATCTGGTCATCACCATGCTGGGGGCAGGCTTGCTGTGGGTGGGCTGGTTCGGCTTCAATGCCGGGAGCAGTATTTCCAGCGGACTGAGTACGGCCCAGGCGCTGACCGCCACGCAGGTGGCCGCAGCCGCCGGGGCCATGACCTGGTTGATCATCGAAAGCTATCACCAGGGGAAAGCCACAGCCCTCGGATTTGCCAGCGGCATCCTGGCCGGACTGGTGGCGGTGACGCCGGCCGCCGGGGTGGTGCAGCCCTATGGCGCCCTGGCGCTCGGCATCCTGGCCTCCGTGGTCTGCTACGGGGCCATCCAGCTGAAAAACAAAATGGGTTATGACGACAGCCTTGACGCTTTCGGCATCCATGGTGTCGGCGGAATCACCGGAGCCCTCCTGCTCACTTTTTTCATCCGTCCGTCGTGGATGGCTGAGGCTGCCGCAGCTTCAGAAGGCACCTGGACGCTGGTCAGCCAGCTGGGCGTGCAGGCCCTGGCCGTCGTTATCGCCATCCTCTATTCCGCAGTGATGACCTTCCTCCTCATCTGGCTGCTGAATAAAGTCGTCCGCTTCAGGTCGACGGAAGAGGAAGAGATGGCCGGACTCGACCGCACTTACCATGGGGAGCGAGGCTACGGCATGTTGAATCCCAGTTAATGATCAAACACTGATACGTAAGAAAATGAAGCTTATCACAGCCATCATCAGGGAAGTGCAGCTCGATAAAGTCCACGAAGCGCTGATCGAAGCGGAGATCAAGCGGATCACCGTCAGCAGGGTATCGGGCCACGGACAGCAGCGCGTCGAAGAGCTGCACCGCGGTCAGATTGTGATTCCCGACCTGATTCCCAAGATAAAGATAGAAATAGCGGTCAACGACTCCTTTGTCGACATCACCGTAAATGCCATTCTGAAAGCCGCCCGCACCAACGGTCCGGGAGGCACGGTAGGTGACGGGAAGATATTCATCTCACCCCTGGAGGAGTGCATCCGCATCCGCACCGGCGAAAGAGGAGGCACCGCCATCTGACGGTGATGCCGGTTTAACCCGAAATGTGAAGGACTACAAAAAAGTTCAATTGGGGTAATGACTCCTGAAAATTATATCACATCAAAAAAGGTGTGAAAGTGGTTTCAGACTCCTCCGGTCAATGCCGGACATACTGTTTCTTTTATTTCACCCATCAATTTATCAAAATCCTGCCGGAGTTGTTCGTCAGTGATTCCCTTTTCCGGGGAGAAATTGTCAAAAAACCGGGGGAGTGAAAAGTGTCCGGCGATGTTGGCGCCGTGTTTCGGGAATCTCCTGACCGCACTTTCCGGCACGCTTTTCCCTCCGCCCTGACCCGTTGAGGTGGCGGGCAGCAGCACCTTTTTGCCTCCGAACAGTTTGATTTCGAGTCGCGAAGCCCAGTCAAAAATGTTCTTGAAAGCGGCGGTGTAACTGCCGTTGTGTTCTGCCAGGGATAGGATGATGAACCCGGCCTCTTCAAATTCCCGGACAAACTCCCGGATCACCGGTGGGATGCCCGTTTGGCTTTCGATATCGACGGAAAGAGCGGGACTTCATAATCATTGAGGTCCAGGATTTCCACGGTGGCATTTTCAAATTGAGCCGCGGCAAAGGCAGCAAACTGTTTATTGATGGATGCCTTGCTGCTGGAGGCACCCATTGCGAGAATCTTCATGTGCTGTTTTTTACGAAGCCGAAACAATAATATGCATTTTTATTTCCTTCCGGAATAGCTGAGGCAAAGTGAACTGTTTTGTCGGGGAGGTTCATGTTTTGCGGCGAGTATTCCGATTAATGGATTCATCGGATAAAATTCCCTATCTTTGATACTATCAAATGATACTATTAATGGGCATTTATGAAGCCACCCTATACGCTTACCGGAAAGATTTTAAAATTGGTTGCATCCATTTCAGAGAAAATGGGGGAGGTAAATGCTGCCCATTTAAGCATACCTCCCACCGAATTAAGAAGAAAAAACAGAATTAAAACCATCCAATCTTCTTTGGAAATTGAAGGGAACACGTTGTCCATTGATCAAATCACTGCCATTTTGGAGAAAAGAAGGGTAATTGGCCCTTCAAAAGAGATTCTGGAAGTCCGGAATGCCATAGCAGTATATGAAAACCTGGACAAATGGGATCCATATAGTCTTGATTCGTTTTGTGAAGCTCACCTGATGTTGATGAAAGGAGTTATGGAAACACCAGGGAGATTAAGAAGCAGATCTGTCGGAATAGTCAGAGGTTCTGACATTGCCCATATTGCACCGCAGAGTGAAATGGTTACTCCCTTGATGAAGGAGTTATTCAGTTATCTGAAGAATGATGACGATTTGGTTTTAATCAAGAGTTGTGTTTTTCATTATGAGGTGGAGTTTATTCATCCGTTCCTTGATGGAAACGGCAGAATGGGACGCTTATGGCAATCGTTGATATTGAAAGAGGCGCACCCGGTTTTCGGGTTTCTGCCTGTTGAAACAGTAATTAAAAGCCGGCAGGCGAAATATTACGAAGCGTTGGGAAAATCTGACAATTCCGGAGAATCAACGCTGTTTATTGAATTTATGCTTGAAGTCATTCTGGATTCATTGGAGGAGTTGCTCAGTATTCAGAATATCAGTTTATTGAATATAGATAGAATCAACCTGTTCAGATCGGTCGTTAAGAAGGATTTTTTTACCCGCAAAGACTACCTGCGAAATTTCAGGGAGATCTCAACAGCCACCGCCAGCCGGGATTTAAAGTATGGTGTGGAGAAGGGAGTCCTTGATAAGACGGGAGATAAAAACAGGGCAAGATATAGGTACAGATAGCATCACAGAAAGAGGGATTTCCGAACCTATGAGGTAATTCTGGCCGCCATCCTTCCGGCGAGTTCTTCGATGTCGTTGCGCCGGGCCAGTTGGAGGAGCCAGTGTCCGGGGATGGAGTTCCATCCGTAGAGCAGTCCCGCCAGTCCGCCCGTCACCGCCGCCGTGGTGTCGGTATCCTCCCCCAGGTTGACCGCTTTGAGGACTGCCTCGCGGTAGCTGCCGGTGGTTCCCCCGATGTCGAATACGAATCCGCGGGCGGTCCAGAACCCCTCGTCGCGCCAGCGGACGAAATTCCGGCCGATGGTATGCAGGTCGAACCCTTCAGTCAGCGCTTCCGCCAGGCAGAAGGTGAGGGAGCTGTCGTCGGAGAAGGAGCCGGTGGGCTGATGGTGTGTGCCATGTCCCATCATATCGGTGACGGGATTTTCCTTCAGGAACTCCCGTGGCCTGAATTCAGCCGGCACCCCCAGGGCATCGCCCACGGCCACCCCGAGGAGCGCCGATTTGATGGCCCCGGTGAGGCAAGGCTTTGTGATGGGTGTATTCATAATTGTCGGATAATAAGCGCGGCAAAGTACCAAATCCTGTTCGATCTGTGCATTGCTTTTCCACGGCACTGAGTTTGACCATTCGATGATTGCTGATTCCGGTATCATGTCTCTATCTCAATTAATTCATTAACAACAATTCTCCATTTTTTATTTACGTTTTTATTATCAATTGTTTTTCCGTATTTGAGGGGAACTTTTTGAAACTTACAACGGTTTTCTTTTGCTTTTAAAAACAAATCGTTCGACAAATCTGGTTTCTGCATAATTTCTTCCAAAAGGAAGCCAAGCCGCTGAATGGATGATATAGGATTGTAATCAAAGAATTCACTTTTAACATTTTTAAAATTCAATGATCCAGAAAGTTCGTTT
>JAEAME010002299.1_pt1 | contig 11415 bp, 9 predicted proteins | sample 8958731 | NCBI WGS metagenome assembly JAEAME01 (sample SAMN16933194, study PRJNA681113) | bioreactor sludge metagenome | isolation source: anerobic bioreactor sludge (Control) | place: India:Bengaluru | collected 2018-10-24 | reverse complement strand
TTGATTAAGCCGAGATAATCAAGTGCTTGTTTATACTTCACCATCTGTTGGGCAAGATTTTTTTCAACCTGCTTGCTGTCAACATAGGTAACTGGTTGGTTCATCTTTTTCCTTTCACTCACAAAATCAGGATCTTTTGCCATCTTCGCAAACGCCTGATCGATGGTTTGAACAATGTCTTCAGGCGTCTTCCTGTGTACCCAGAGAAATACTGTAGTGTCGATATCCGGAGCGTTTGGACCATAGAGGCTACTTAAAGAGGGAATGCCCTTATCGAACCCGTCTATTGTTGGATCTTCAAAACTGAACAGGATTCTCACTTTCCCCGCGGCTAATTGCTCTCTAGCAACCGTAGGGCTTATCGTGGATATGGGGACATGTTTTCCTAGAAGCATGGGTAGCGCTTCGCCTTCCCCTTTAAATGGCACACCCTGCAGTCCAAGCTTGTTGTGTTTGTTTAATACCTCCATTCGATAATGCGGACCTGAGCCAACTCCAAAATGACCGTATTTTGTTCCCGGATTCTTTTTCGCGTAATCAACAAACTCCTGCCATGTTTTCCATGGGGAATCAGCAGTAACTGCAACGAGCGTATTTACTGTGCTTATCATGCAAACGGGCCTCAAGTCATCCATAGTATAGCCGGTGGCCTGGCCCGTTACAGCCGCCGTAATGATGGCATTACTCGCATGACCAATGGTATATCCGTCGGGTTTTGCCGTGGCCACATACGATGCCATCATCATCTGGGAGGGACCTGGTTTATTCACTGGGACCACAGGGACTTTGAGATACTTCTCGAAATACTTTGCCATGTGACGATTGGCAACATCGGTGCCACCACCCGCTGATGATCCGCAGGCAAGTTCAATCGCACGCGAAGGGTACTTCTCGGCAGTCGATCCGACAGAGGTCAAGAGAACGACGATCGCAACAATAACACTCGTAAAGAATAATCCTTTGGTTGGTTTCATATGCATCCTCCTCATAATTTTTATTATAAAATCCGTAACCTTTTGTCTTCAAATTATTTCTTTTCCATCCATACTTTTTCAGGTGTCCAGAAGCTATTATCAGGTGTGCTGCTGAATCCATGGTCATGAACATTTTTCGCTCCGACAGCAAAATCAGAGCGATTGAGTAATGTGATCTGAAGTGAATATTTATCGATCATCAGTTTCATAACTTCCTGCGTCCATTTTTGCTTAGTCTTAAAATCAGGAGCATTGATTGCGTTATCAATAGCATTGACATAATCAGCGGGTGCAGCCATCTGAGCATATTGTTTTCCCTTGCCGGCATAACTCTGAGCCAGTAGAGCCACAACATCAGGGTTAGATAGCACCGCATTCATAATCAGGCCATCCCATTTGCCGCCCTGGAATGCGACCTGATCATATCGGGCTATCTGAATAGGTTCAAGTTCAGCATCTATCCCCACTGCCTTGAGATAGCCTTGGACTGCGACAAAAACCTGATCCTGAACAGGATTTGTCCGATACGTGATCTTTGTCTTAAAACCATTCGGATATCCTGCTTCCTTGAGGAGTTGTTTGGCTTTCGCCGGATTATACGGAAAGCCCTGGACAGACTTGTTGTATGCCCAATGACCTTTATACGCCCATTGACTTGCAGCTTCTGCCTCACCGAAGTAAACGGATTTTACGATTGCAGATGCATCAATTGCGTACTGGGCTGCGCGCCTTACCCTCACATCGGCAAAGGGTGATTGTGTGTTTGCCGAATCAGGCACCATAGACATGGCGCCCAGCAGTCTATTACGGCTCACCTTGTAACCATCCCTTTCCAGGGTCCCAACATCTTTCGGCGCAACTGTGAGCAGAAGGTCGGCGTCTCCCTTTCTGAAAACCATTTCACGTGTAACCGGCTCCGCCACAGAGATCCATTCGATTCCATCGAGATATGGTTTCCCTTTCTGCCAGTATCCGGTGAATTTTTTATAGACTGTCTGTTTATCTTTGTCCCAGCTCACAAACTGAAATGGTCCAGTCCCGACAGGCGTGTTTGCGCATCCCTGCGGTCCATTCTTTTTACAAGAAGCCGGCGAGATCATTAATCCGGGCAGCTGAGTGAAATTGCTTATGACGGTACTATCCCATTCCGAGAGGCTGATCTTTACGGTATATGGATCGATGACAGCTACTTCCGTAATCTTCTCAACACCTGGCGTCTTCGACGTTATGCATTCATCAAGGTTCCATTTTACTGCTTCAGCATTAAAATCGGTTCCATCATGAAATTTGATGCCCTTCCTGAGGATAAGTGTTATGTTTTTCGTTTTAGCATCTTCTTTCACGCTTGAAACAAGATGCGGTATCGGCTTGCCTTGCCGGTCGGGCCGAAACAGCGCTTCTAATGCAGGTGCTGCCTGTCGAATGCCGAATACGATACGGTTCATCTTTGCCGGATATCCGATTGAAATGCCTTCTGTCTGTTCAGCTACTCTAAGTATTCCTCCATATTGAGGCTTTGCCTCTGCTCCCCACGAGTGTATCGGCCAGACGCCGGCCAACAACATCATAGTCCCAAGAAAGACAATTGTTATCAATCCTGTGCAATTCTTTTTTCTCATCATCTCTTCCTCCTTTGCTTTGTTTCGAGTCTGATACAAATAATATATAATCTCAACCTCCTTCCTCTTCCGTCTCTTCTTCTACTTTGGTTTTGGTCTTCTTGTAGAACTTGAATCCTGTGGAGGCAAGAAGGAGAAGAGCGATCGTGATTACCGTCAGAGAAATAGGCCGTGTAAAGAAAATACTGAAGCTCCCATCGGCGAGGGTAAGAGAGTTCCGGAAGTTGGCCTCAAGGAGCGGACCCAAAACGAGTGCCATGACCAGGGGGGCAAGCTCGTACTTGAACTTGCGGAGTATGTAGCCGACGACACCGAAAACGATCATGACCACAACTTCTATGTGGTCGGACTTATTCGCATAGGCACCGATCATACAACAGAGCAGAATAATCGGTAACAGAGTCTTTGCGGGGATCTTGAGGACCTGTACCCACATGCTGATGAGCGGAAGGTTTAGGACAACGAGCATGACGTTGCCGATGTACATACTGGCGATCACTCCCCAGAAGATATCCGGGTGCTGGATGATAAGCATGGGACCCGGAGTGACCCCGTGGATCATAAGCGCACCGACGAGCAGGCCCATACTCGCACTTGGGGGAATCCCTAATGCAAGCAGGGGAACGAATGATCCGGCGACGGCCGCATTATTGGCAGTCTCCGGTCCGGCTATACCCTCGATAGCTCCTTTGCCGAATTCTTCCGGCCTCTTAGAAAGCTTTTTTTCTGTTGCGTAGGAAACAAAGGAAGACATTACAGGGCCTGCTCCGGGGATGACACCGGCAATGAAGCCGATGAGGGTGCCCCTCGCAATAGGCAAGGCCGATCTCTTCCAGTCTGCTTTGTTGGGGAATAGGTTCTTGATTTTTTCCATAAGTATGGAGCGGGTTATCGTTGTCTCCAGACCTGAGAGCACTTCGGCAACACCGAAGAGACCCATGGCAACTGGAATAAGACCAATGCCGTCGAGAAAATTGGGAATGCCGAAGACAAAGCGCTCCTTTCCCGTTATCGGGTCCATACCCACAATACCGATTAAGAGGCCCAGGATCACCATGCAGAAGCTATCGATGACAGAGCCCCTGGTGAGGTAGGTAAGGAGGGTAAGCCCTAAGAACATAAGCGCGAAGAACTCGGGAGGACCGAATTTGAGTGCCGTGTTCGCGAGAGGAAAGACAAGGAACTGCAGTGCGATGACACTGAAGGTGCCCCCGATAAAGGAACCGAAGGCGGACATGCCGAGTGCAACCCCTGCCCTGCCCCGCCGTGCCATCTGGTATCCATCGATACAGGTTACGATGGATGAGGCCTCACCGGGGACGTTGACGAGAATGGATGTCGTTGATCCCCCATATTGAGAACCGTAGTAAATACCGGCAAGGACAATGATGGAAACAACGGGCGAGAGACCGAAGGTCGCCGGAAGAAGCATGGACATGGCGCCAAGGGGACCGATGCCGGGCAGCACACCGATCAGAGTACCGATGAGTACCCCCATCAGACAATAGAAGAGGATCAAGGGATGTGCGACCTGCTGAAGGCCTGCGAATATACCCGAGAACATATCCATGTCGTTTTCCTTTCTATCCTACACCAAGGGTTCTTAAGATGCCCGGAGGGAACCTGACACCCAAATAGGTAAAGACAAAGTAGGTCACAAGGACGGTAATAAATCCCCAGAAAATAGCCATATACCACTTATTGAATCCTGCTGCACGATACAAAAGAGTCATGAGGATGAAGGTGGCAATAAGGAATCCCAAAGACTCAAGGACAATGGCCCAGATAAGAAGTGCAATAACAATGAGAATGATCCTCCAGTACTCGATCTTTTTCTTCCCTTCCCTGGTTTGTTGGGCAACTCGCGCTTGCATGACCGTGACGAGCCTTACCGAGGAGAGGATAAGGAATATAAGGCCCAAAAGGAATGGCAAAAGCCCTGGGCCGGGGTCGATGAGTTTACCTAATCCAAGGCTGTAGGAGTAGATAATTACAAAAAGACCCAGGGCCATCCAGAATAGCCTGATGGTGAGGTCGTATTTTCTCAAGAAAAACCGCCTTTGCCGATATTTAATACCTCAACTATTTCCGTCAAATACGATGTTCTCTTTCTTCAATGTTTCCAGTTCCCTATCTTGCATATCCAACAAGCTCTTGAGTGCTTCATCAGTGTCCTGTCCGGGGACTACCGGTGGAGAGCCATCGATAAATGCACTGGCATATTTGAATTTTAGTGGTGTATTGAGGAATTTCGTTTTACCGAGAAGTGGATGCTCGATCTCCCGCACCATATCCCTTATATTGAATTGTGGATCTTCATCCACTATCTGTGCCACAGTTTGTACCGGTGCGGCCTGGATACGGTAAGTTTGCAGTAATGCAGCCACTTCTGAAACCTTATCAAAATTATCAAGCCACTCTTCGACTATTCTTACCACCGCTTCATTGTTCTTGACCCGTTCTTCTCTTGTATTAAACCGCGGATCCTCCGCAAGTTCCGGCTTTCCCATAAGGTCAGTGAGCCTGTCCCATCCCACCTTGGTGGCCGCGCTGATGGCGATATAGCCGTCTTTCCCTTTGAACACACCCCATGAAGGCATATAACTGTTAAAACCACCCGCACGCCGCATCTCTTCTTTGCCTTTCGTAAGGGTATGAATACCAAAGGCCTCATGGAGACAGGCCGTAGCACAATCAGCCATTGCGATATCTATATAGTTACCTTTCCCCGTTCGTTCCCTGCGCACGAGCGCTGCACATATGGCGCCGAATGCGTTAAGACCGGCCAGGAAATCTGTTACCGGAAAACCGACAAGGACAGGACGTTTGTCCGGTTCTCCGGTAAGATCGATAATTCCACTAACAGCTTGAATGCTCAAGTCGGCGCCCATGCGGTCAGCATATGGGCCGGTCTGACCCCAGCCCGATATGGAACACATAACAATAGATGGATTTACAGCCTCGAAAGCAGGGTAATCCAATCCAAGCTCCTTCATAGTCCCTGGTCTGAAATTTTCAACGATGACATCACATTTTTTTGCGATGCTGAATACCAACTCTTTGGCGGCAGGTTTTTTCAAATCTATTCCGATGCTTTTTTTGCCGCAGTGGTTGTAGAGATACTGAACGCCTTGCCCTTTGAAGAAATAGGGTATATTACGGGTCGCTTTTCCACCCGGTCTTTCTATTGTAAAAACCTCTGCGCCGCAGTCAGACATATATCGGGTACAGAATGGCCCTGCCAGTGCATCAGTAAAATCAAGCACTCTGATTCCGCTTAAGATCTTCTCCATTAGATATTTGCCCCTTGAAAGCATGAGAAATAGTCGGAAAATGTGCTAAAAACCAAGGCTCTCTCCCACAATTATAACATAAATCCCTGATTCTTGCGGCGCCATAACATCAAGTGACTGACCATCAATAATCACCCATTTGCGGCACATCCTGAAGTTCGTCTTACAGTGGCTGCACCTACCGTTTACGATGCAGGGGAATTTTTCATACTTATCAGAACCGTGCTTTATCTGATGTCTCCTGCCGTTCAGCGGGGCAGCTGTTTCCATGCGCACCATGGCCTCATCCAGATCCTTCACTATCTTGTTTGCCCCAGTTACAAGGACAACTTTCTTTGGTCCAAAGAGCATAGCAGCCACCCGGTTTCCCCTGCCATCAAGGCTGACCAGCTTCCCATCGAGAGTGAGCGCGTTTGTACTTGTCAGATAAACATCCGCGATGAGCGCTTTTCGAAGCATTTCAAAATGTTCACTGGGAGAATAGATTAATTTGCCTGTTTCAAGATTTCGGATAAAAGGATTAAACACCATCCGGTTATTTTGTTTGTTGAGCCATTGATAAAAACCTATCTGATGCAAAGTCACGGAATCTCCTATACCGATGGTCGCATCGGGAGGTATTGCCTCGATTAGCTTTAAAAGTGCTTCAGCACGGTCAACGGCGTAATCCGCGTGAATGTTGTTCTTCTCCAAGCTCAGTATTGCTTTTCGAGCCAGTGTTTCATACTGCCAGCTTATTACTTCTGTTACGTCAGCGTCGTTTAGCATTCAACAGACCTCCTCTAAGAATTTACAAGGCTTAACCTATCTCTCCAAAACAGGCAATAATGAACCTGTGCTGATAGATAGAAAGTCTGCGATGACGGTATCGAAGTCTACAGCCTTGCCTATTTTCTTCTCTCGCTCAGCCAGTTTTTCTTTATGAAATTCAATGACATTCTTGGGGAAGGGCAGGTTTCCGTGCTCGAGATATCGCACGGCGCCTCTTGTGTCGCGCACCCCCATGACCCTGGCATGAACATGTCTGTTATTACTCATGGGATGATCGATAACACCAGCCTCGATCCCTTTGACTGTACCGATGACAGGATCACCGTTTCCGAGCTCCAGCACCTTATCTACAATTGCTCTCGTTTCGCGTTCAAGCATTTCCTGCTCGGCAAGCACATCTTTGTTTGTTGTCACATCAAATTTCTGATCTTTCAACAGATCGAGCATCATGCGCGCCCCCCTCAGACTCGTCGCATTGTTCTCTTTGGTGGGTATTGTATCCGCTTCGTCGAGGGTCTTGATATGGCAGAGGTCCACGTTCGCCAACACTGAGACAAGAGGTGACCAGATCACTTCCGTGAAGGACTTGGCATGATCGAGTGGATACCTTCCTGGAATTTCAGCACCACCGATCATTAATTCCACGTCATCGTAGCCGAGTTTCTTGAGGTATTCATAACCCAGTTTTCTCGCTATCAGGCAGTGAGCGACATCTTGTGCAAGATTACCTGCGGTTACCACAGTTATATAAGGATGTTTTACGCCTTGCTCAGGAAGCAGAAGCAGGTCAACGATTGCCTGTGAAAGCTGAAGACTTGGAGGGGTCATGCTGGAGAGGCTGCTCCCTCCGACCACGTGAACGAAGAGCGGTACGCCTCTTTCCTCATAGACACCGATGAGTCTCGATATGTATTGAAACTCGCGTATTACCGTTTCAGGTTTTTCGTCTCTGCTGGTATAATTCAGGAAACACAACATCGGATGGCCTTCGGCGTATGTATTGCCGCCCGCAAGCGCGATTTCGGTCGTGAGCCGTCCTGTTGGGGACACAAATCTGAGTCTGACGGGCAGATCAACAGCTTCTGTTACTTTTCTATTTCCCTGGACGCCGTGAATGACCACGGGAAATCCGTTCAGCAAGTTCTCGCCGGTTGCTTCCGCTTTTCGTACCTGCTTCTCTGCTTCCGCGAACCGGAGGTTTCTCGTGAGGCTGTCAACATGGTGCCCCAAAAAGTCGGGATGCCCTTCATTCTGGATGTACTGCAGGAGTTCTATTTCCTGTTCGATGGTGGTATATCCCATATCACTTACGAGAGGGATCTCACCCTTCTTACGCATGTCGCTCAACTTCAGATAGAAATTTTTGTTACGTGGCATGCTTTTGTGGTAGGCAATGGCCTCATCGAGGTCGACGTCTTTGCCTGTAGGCCATTGGGCAAGTACTTCCTTTCTTTCATCGAAAAATTCTTCGTCCGTTAATCTTCTATTACTCACGTCCACGGTCAGCCCCCTTTCTTCTTTCCAGATCAGCCTTCAGATCTTTGATGATAGTTGCAACGAGGGTTGATGCCAGATATACTCTGTCGAATCCCATCTCTTTAAAGGTCTTCTCAACATCCTCCCAGGGGATTTGTCCGATTACGAGATGGCCTCCGATGTAGAGCAGAATATTACCCAGGCCTGCTTCGGTACATTTATCACGCAGATCAGTCGCAAGAGCTCGTGCATGGCCCGAAAGTGACGAAACGAAAATCGCATCTGCCTTTGTCTCCACTGCTGCTTCCACAAATTGTTCGTCGGGGATTCGGATACCCAGGGATACGACTGTGTGACCTTCATGTTTTAACGCGTGTTCGATTACCTTAATGCCGATATTGTGCACGTCATCACCTATTACTCCGGTGACTATCGTAGCTGTTTGATTCAGAGGTTCTCCCATGTGATCTCCTATTTCTGTCATTATTGTGACGCAAACATATATTTACCCCAGGATGCAGGATCTTTTGAGATAAGCCGTACAGTCGTAGAACCGGTGAGAATGGTATGGCCGAACCAGCTCGTACCCTCAATCGCAATATCGACGAGGTGTTCGTCTCCTTCAATGTATTTTCGTGCCACTCTGCCTTTGACCCAGCAGGTATCTCCAATCGGCATCACCCTCCTCGAACGACATGAAAGGGCCGTCATAAAACCATCGTCGCCCATCCAGTTGGTGGTGATATGACAAACCCATTCCAGAAACTGCGTGCCTGTCGCAAAGGCGCTCGGCTGTCCATACATCTGTGCCAGTGTATCATCATGGTGACTACGGTATTCGCCGAACATATCACCGGTGCGCGGATCGATATTGCCATAATGATCATCGCTCTTATCGACCATACGACGAACTTCCATACACGGCATCGTACCCCTCATTGTTTGTCCGGCGGCAATATCCGTTACCGTAAGTGGACCTTTGACGAGTGGAACAAGTTCATCCCCTTTCTTTACGTCCTCCCAGTAGCGTATTTTCGCCCCTCGTATCTCTTCAGCGTACATGGCTTTATCTATAAGCGCGATCTCTTCATCGGTATAGTAATGGTCCCACGGATCCGGGTATTTGACGCCCATGGCAAACTGTTTCTCTCCCTTTTTTGGCGACTTTTCCGGAAAAAGCAGAAGTTCCACGCCTGAGGCGGCAACGGCCACCTTGCCGTGCTGGTTTATGAACTTGCGCTGTCCAATCATGCGCAGTCGCCTTGCATTCGGGTTCTCTTTTTTTGTAACTTCATCCACACTGACCAGCTTATCGATACAGACGAATTTGTCACCTGGGCAAATCGGTTCGTAGAATTTTACGAGGCCGCCCATATTCAGGCCATTAACGCCGTGTATTCTGGGCCTGAAACCTCGTTCTGTCACGTCAGGCGGTTCGATTGCTATGCCGCCGCTTACCATGGCAACGTAATGGATGATCATCGGGGGCGCAATGATACCGCCCCATCTTGTATTACTCGCGTAATCCTCGCTCAGAAACAACGGATTCAGGTCGCCTACGCAGTCACAGTAAAACTTGATGAGATCAGCAGTAATTGTACGGTTCTTTACCCCAAACCATTTCGTCTGCGTCGGTAGAATCCACTCCTGTCCGATGTATTTTCTTTTTTCACGAATATGACGTTCAAATTCAGCATTGATTTCTTCTTTGGTCATGTCCCATGGTACAGGTTCGTTTTGATGTAGTCTCATGAAATTTCTCCTAATTTATTGAAATAGATTAAGCCCTTTTCATTACGACACCCACGTCTTTGTTTATCCGATTCTCGAAATCAATATAGCTTCCTTATCATTTAAACTCAGGTAGAGATGGCACATCTTTATTCAATGAGCTTTCCAAACTTATCGTGATTCGAACATATACTTGCCCCATGAGATACTCTCCTTGGAGACAAGACTGACTGTTGTGGAACCGGTGAAGATCGTGTGGCCGAACCAACTTGTGCCCTCAATATCCAGGTCGACAAGGTACTCCTCATTCTCTTTATACTTCTTTGCCACGTTGCCCTTTACCCAGCAAGTATCTCCTACGCCCATCATTCTCTTGTTACGGGTTGATAGCCTCTTCAGGAAGGCATCGTCCCCCATCCAGTTTGTGGTGATGTGGCAAGTCCATTCGAGGAACTGGGTACCGGCAGCGAACGCTCCAGGCTCTCCATACATCCTGGCGAGGTAGTCTTCCATGTGACAACGGTATTCTCCGAACATATCACCGGTACGGGGATCAATGTTGCTGTAACAGTCATCGGCCTTGTCAACCATACGACGTACTTCCATGCCGGGTAGAAAGCCCCTGAAGGCCATTCCGCAGGCGATGTCCGAAGCAGTCAAGGGTCCTTTAATGACGGGGACCATTTCATCCCCGACATTCACATCTTCCCAGTAGCGGGGTTTTGCTCCCCGAATCTCTTCGTCCTCCATGGCTTTGTCGATGATGGCGATTTCCTCTTCGGAATAATAGTGGCTCCATTCCTCAGGAAACCTGTCACCCATTTTAATCCTTTTCTCTCCTTTCTTGAGAGGTTCTTCAGGGATCATGAGAATCTCAACACCGGCGGCGACGGCAACGATTTTGCCATGCTGGTTGATATATTTTCTCTGTCCTCTGTTTCTTAAGAGCCGAGGGACAGGTTTTTCCTTTTTTGTTACTTCCTCGACTCCCAGATACTTGTCAACACAACTGAACGTATCACCGGGGCGGATCGGTTCGTAAAACTCTATTCTGCTTCCTACATTTAAACCGCCGACACCGTGTATACGTGGTCTGTCTCCTCTCTCCTTCACATCGGGAGGTTCAATGCCAAGACCGCCGCTTGCCTGGGCGATGTAGTGGATAATCATGGAAGGAGCTATGATGCCTCCCCACCGGGTATTCTTTGCGTAGGTAGCATCACGGAAGAGAGGATTGAGATCTCCGACACAGTTGCAGTAGTTCCGGATCATGTCTTCCGTTATCATCTTGTTTTTCATCCCGAACCATTTCGTACCCAAAGGCTGAGGCCACTCCTGCCCGGCGTACTTATTCTTCGCAGTCATATAACGCTGGATTTCTTTCTCAATGTCTTCCTTTGTCATGTCCCAGCCTACAGCATCACTCTTTTCTATTTTCATTGGACACCTCCTTCACTAAATATGCAAACCTTATCCAACCCCGCCTGGTGTTCCGATAATAAGTTGTGTCCAAACCAGCTAAAGTGATAGGTATTGCATATAATGCAAAAT
>JAEAME010002298.1_pt1 | contig 11417 bp, 11 predicted proteins | sample 8958731 | NCBI WGS metagenome assembly JAEAME01 (sample SAMN16933194, study PRJNA681113) | bioreactor sludge metagenome | isolation source: anerobic bioreactor sludge (Control) | place: India:Bengaluru | collected 2018-10-24 | reverse complement strand
CTGGAACAACCTTCCTAATTTCTTCACATAATATGCTTGAAGTAGAGTATCTTTGTGATCGTATCGCTTTAATTTCTGAAGGAAAAATAGTAGAAGAAGGTAAACCGAAAGCATTGATGGAGAAATACAAAGTACGGAATATTGAAGAAGTATTTATAAGGACGGTGCATGAATGAGTGGCTTAGGAAATATAACTAAAAAAGAGATTAGAGAGCTTCTTACCCCGGCCACTTTTCTTCCTATTATCATTGTTGCATTGATATTTGGTACTATGGGAAGTAGTATACAAGGTATTCAGGACCAATCTTTAGCCCCACCAACAATTGGGGTTATTAATGAAGATGACAGCTCCTTAGGTATCCTTGCTTCAACACTTTTGTATACCCATGCAAAATCAGTATATAACTCAACTAATGCGTCAGATCTTAAAATTGGATTAGAAACTGTTATGCAACATAATGGTGTAGCTGTCATTATAATACCAAAGAATTTCACTGAATGCATCTCCAAGGATCAACAAGGTACCTATAAGATATATTGGATTATGAAAGGTGCAGGACTAATGGATACAATTCCATCAAGTACTCTTGAATCGTTGATTACACTGATAAATACGAATATTTCTAAAGAGTTAATCAAAGTAAATTCATCAGTAAATGCTTCATTCATTCTATCTCCTACCAATCGACTTGAAACAACATATTTTAAAAACCGAGAGTTTGTTGGTATTTCACCAAATATTATTTTAGGAATGCTATCGTCTCAATCCTTACTCATACCAATTGTTATAATGATGATTATTATCATGTCTGGAAATATCGTAATAACGTCGATGGCATTGGAAAAAGAAAATAAAACACTCGAAACATTGCTAACCTTACCAGTCAAACGGACTAGTATTGTTTCTGGAAAAATCATTGCAGCAGCAGTCATTGGACTATTACTAGCTATAATATATATGTTAGGTATGCAATATTATTATACTGGATTTCAAGTATCAGGTGGACAAAACCTTGCATCTTATGGTCTTGCACTGACTTCGGTTGATTTTATTTGGATTGGTGTTTCATTATTCATAGCACTTATCGCTGGACTTTCACTATGTATGCTTGTTGGAACCTTTGCAAAGAATTATAAAAGTGCAACGACACTTACCTTCCCCATCACGATGCTTGCTATGATACCTATGTTCATTACTTTATTTGCAGATTTTGATACCTTGCCTTTAGTCTTGAAAATTTTAACGTTTGCTATTCCATTCTCACACCCGATGATGGCATCACGAGCGTTACTTTTCCATGACTATATTTTAGTGATTGGCGGCATTATTTATGTAACTATTTTTGCTATTATTACAATAAGTATTGTGGTATGGGTGTTTAAAACCGATAGATTACTTACGGGTACTACAAATATAAAAATAAAAAAAATTTTTAAAAAAAGATACTAAATAAGTAAACCTCCCCTATTATAAATTTCAAGTTGGGACTTTGAAAAAGGTTTACCAAGATATTTTTTATTTTGTGTTTTATCAAATATTTCACCAGTAATAAAATCAGTAACAATTTCATCTTTATCGTTTATTTTATACAAAACATCTTGTGCGATCATAATTGGCATTGCACTATTTATCGCATTACGTTCATATATTGCGCCAAAACTCTCTGAAATAATAACACTTATGCCGAGACCTTTAAAACAATCAACTGCTTGCTGACGAGAACTACCACATCCAAAATTTTTACCAACAATTAAAATATCTCCTGGTTTTGCTTTCTTTGCAAAATCTTTGTAACCTTCAAGATTATCAAAAGTATATTGACCCATTTCAGATATATTAGTTATGGCAAGATATCTATTATGAAAAATCATATCAGTATCAATATTATCTATTTTTATAATCCAAACGCGACCTTTAACTTTCAAAGGATATACTATTTTTTTAAGTTTTATTTTTGTCTCATAAATTTTCTTATCTGAAATATTAACAATCGCTGGTTTCGTTGGTATCTTATCAGAAGTTGTAATGTAACCTGCAAGAATTGATGCTGCAACAGTTTGAGGGCTAGCTAGGTAAATTTCTCCTTTTCCTTGTTTACCGATAAAATTACGATTACCTGAAGAAACAGATACTTCTCCATAACCGGTCTGTCCAATTTGACCTGCTGCACAACCCGCGCAACCCGCAGATCCTACAAGCACTCCTGCTTCTTTAAAAATCTTAATCAAACCTTCGTTTAAGCATTGTTTCCAGATTTTATCTGTACTAGGAACTATCTTTAGAATACGGCAAGGTGCAATTTTTCTTCCTTTTAGTAGTTTTGCAACACCTCGCATATCTTCTAGTCTACCATTTGTACAACTTCCTATAAAACCAGAATCAACTTTTACATCTTTTATATCATGAACATTAACAACATCCTCAGGATGACCTGGACGGGAAACTAGAGGCTCCAAATTTGAAATATCAATTTCAAAAGTTTTTTCATAAACTGCATCATTATCAGCCTTAAAATTATCTGATGGGAATAATATAATTATAGCACCAATCTCTGTAGCCATACTAGCAATAGTAATACGACCATCGATAGACAAATCTTTAATATATTCGCCATAAATTTCTATAGAATAACCTAGTAGACCATTTGCCCCAAATTCCTTTAATAATCTTAAAATAACATCTTTTGGTGTTACAGTTTTTTTAGGTTTACCCTTTAAAATTATTTTCACACTTTGTGGAACCTTAAACCAAATTTTACCATGTGCCCAAGCATAAGCAATATCATTATCACCCATACCTTGACCAAAAGCACCAATTGCCCCCAAGATATTTGCATGACTATCGGTTGATACAATTATATCACCAGTTTTAGCAATTCCTTCATCAATTAAAAGATGAGTTCCAATACCACTCTCAATATCAAAAATTTTGATATTATTTCTACGAGCAAACTGACGGCAAATATGCTGATTTGTAGCATATTTTTGGTCACATCCTCCTGGATTACAATCAAATGTAAAATATGTTTTTTTAGGATCATCGATAGAAAGATTATTTTCCTCAAGATTTTTTACAACATTCGCACCACCAAAATCACGTGCAACACGAATATCTATATCAATGTCTATTATATCTCCAACTATTGCTTTTTGACTTGAATGTTTTTCAAAAATTTTTTGAATAATTGTTTTACCCATGATAAAAACCTCTTATGGTAAATTTTTCTCATTAGGACCATTATATTTTATGTTTGCAGTGAATATTTCACGCATTGGCTTAAAATCTGTTTGTTCTTCATAAACATGAGCAGTTAGACCTGCTACTCGACCTATCAAAAAAAATGCTTTTCCTAGACGCCAATCAAAACCCATGTCAGAAGTAATCGCTGCTATAGCACCATCAACATTAATAGGTAGTTTTTTACCCGTTTGTTTTTCTAATTCTTTTTCAATAGCTATTGATAGTGCCACATGTTCATTTGAAATTTTTAATTTATCTGATAGGATAAATAACCTTTTAGTTCTTGGATCCATAGTATGAATACGATGACCAAATCCAAGTATACGTTTATTTTCTTTTATTGATTCTTTTACTATAATTTCTGCAATTTTTTCAATTTTTAAATTTTCTTTCTTCATTTTGAATATTGCATCTTGTAATATTTTTGCACCTTTTTCTATTGCACCTCCATGCGCATCTCCAATTGATAATATTCCAGCTGCAACAGCTGTTGGAAGTGGTACTCCTCCAGAAGCAACTATGCGTGCTGCCATTGCAGTTGGTGGTGTAGTACCGTGATCAACACACGAAGTAAGTATAGCATCCATCATGAGTCCATGTTCTTTAGATGGAAGCTCATCTTTTAGGAGTAAATATACAACATGTGAAAAAGGAATATTTCCAATTAAATCCTCCTGTCGATATCCTTTTGTTACTAGATGATTGGGCTCTACTTTTGTTATTTTGGTTTTCCATTCCATTTTAAAACCTCTTTTATAAAACCTGATAAATATTATCAAGAACTGTTCCATCAAAATATTTTGTCATGCCAATTATTTTAGATCCAAGCTTTGGTTCCAGCGGTCCACCTGTCTCCTCATATGCTATTTTTTTTAAATCATTTATGTCTACAATATCAATTTTTCCTTTAATTAATTTTAACAAATCATCTCTTTTTGGATTAATTGCAATTCCATGGTTTGTAACAATTGCATCAATAATATCACCGGGTGTTGAAATCGTTGTTACTTTTTCAAGAACAATAGGATTTTTTTTTCTATATACCGGTACTGTTATAATTGTTAGATATGCTGCTGCAGATACATCTTGATGACCACCAATTCCATGAAGCATACGACCATCACTATGGGTATTTACATTAACATTAAAGTTTGTATCTATTTCTGTTGCGCCTAGTATTACAGTATCTAATAAATCAGTATTTCGTCCTTTTAAAGTTGGATCGGAATACTCACCAATTGTTGATATTGCTTCTAAATGATTTCTTACAAAATCAATAGCAACAGTATCAAAACACTGACAGGTATTTACTTGTTTTAAATAACCTTCCTTGTACATATTAACAATAAATTCTGTAAGACCTCCTGTTGAACACCCTGCTACTATATTTTTCTCTTTAATTCTTTCTCCAAGATATTTTAATGCAGCAAGAGAAATACCACCTGCCCCAGCCTGAAAAATCATATCATTTTTTATTATTCCAATTGCATCCATTAAATCAACACAGTTTTTTCCAATTCCTAATTTTTCAGAATCATCTGTAATTTTTAATGAACCGCTTACTATTTTATTAGGATCACCTATTCTATCCACTACTACAACAAAATCAACAAGTCCTTCAGATATTTCCCTAAATGGACAGGGATAAGAAACAAGATTATCTGTAACAATTATTACTTTATCCGCGTGCCATGCATCTACTTGAGAATATGCAATATTTCCAAAAGCACTTTTACCAAGTATTCCTGTAGAGTTACCTCTCATATCCGCAGATGACGCAGATATAACTGCTATATCTGGATGAAGTTCTCCTTTTTTAACAGCTGCCCATCGACCACCATGAGAGCGAAGAATAACTGGTGCTTTTAAAGGATTATTTTTTGATATAAAGTCACCAACTGAACCATTAATGCTACCTTCAATACGAGTTATAATTCCTTCTTTGATATAGTCAATTAAAGGTTCATGAACATCGAATAAAGCAGTCTGAGCCATACGTATATCTTTTACACCTAAATTCTTAATTGCCTCAATGGTTTGATTAATAACAAAATCACCATTACGTAACTGATGATGAAAAGATATAGTCATATTATTTTTAAGACCACTTTTTTTAAGAGCATCCTCTAAATTACTAACTATTTTTGAATCACGATTATATTTTTTACCACCCACGAATGGTTTAAATTTTCTACCATCGATTTGTGTTTCTATATTTCTAAAAGCAGCATTTTTTTTCTTCATATTTTTATTTCACCATCTTTTTTTTAATATTAAAATCTATAAAATCACAATGATGAACAATATAGCTTTCAGGGGTACGCTCACATTTATCGCCTTCATGAGAATGACTATATATAATAAAAACTACTTCGTCAGGAAGACCCAATTCTTTTGCAAGAAGTGCACCCGATACAGGATGGCGAAATTTTTTACCATATTCTGATACCATTACTTTTTCATCTTTTATATTGTATTCAAGTAATTTTCCAACATCATGAAGTAGCGCACCTGCGATAAGAAAATTTTTATTTAGTTTTTCCTCACGTTTGTCAAATACTGCTTTTACAAGATGCGTTATACGTCTAGTATGATCTATAAGATTACCGGAGTTTTCAAAAATAAGTGTAAATGGTACTTTATCTATTGTTTTCCAGTTTCCTCGATCTGCTGCTGTTTTCCAGACTGTTATAATTTGTTCTTTTAATTTTTTATCATCTATCCAATTTAATTCTTCTGAAAAAATGTTTACAATATCATTTTTCTCAACCATCAAATTTACCCCCAAGACGGTTGATTATAATCTATAAGACTAATATTAAGATTCCTCTTTTAATATTGATTATTTTTAGAAAATTATTTAAGAGCTACAAATTTATTTAAAAAATAAAAAAAATTGTAGAAAAAGGATCGTTATAAATTTATACTATTCAGAAAAGATTATGAATCCTGTGGTTAACAATGAATACTTCCATAATTGATTTAATTTCGTCGAATTCTTGTTGGTTTTTTACATCGCTAACTATTTTCATTTTTAAATTCACCACCTTTTCCAATGTTATACTTTATATTTTATAATATTTAAATATTTCTTGATATTTTGTCAAAATGAGAAAAAGAAAAAAACTACAGTTTACCTCTATAAAAAGATCTCTAAAATTAACAGAAAATATGCAAATTTTATAAATAGCTTTTATAATCAATTTAGTTTTTGTAAAAGAATTATTATGGGAAGGTTGAAGATGTTATTTAGAGGGGGTAATTGGATGGGTATTTTCATTAAAATGAAAATTAGGCTTCATTCCTTCCCATTTACCTACAATCCAATTAATAAAGCAAGCTTTTAAGAATATTTTTCGCAGTCGAATATGTAAATATATATGCAGTTCAGATATTATATACATTAAATTAGAAAATAAGTTATATTTATCACAACTTTTTATTTTTAAATCATAAGGTTTAGTTCTTTGGATTGCATCTACTAATCTTTTTGCTAGTTGAAGATTAGTAATAAGCTGTACATCAAAATTCACTGCTTTACGCCATATTTAATAATAATTATTTAATTATTTTTTTGTCTATGTCTTTTGTAAGTTTTATTGTGTTAACACCATATAAAGGTATATCGTGGTGTACCATTCATTCTGAAAGAGATTTTTTTGCATTCCAGTGTGAATAGTTTTTTGAATAATCTGATATTATTATGACTCTAACAAGTATTTTGCTTGATTTAAAATATTATGATAAACAGTATTGCTTTTCATCAATATGAATTCCATAAGTTCAAATCAAAGGATAAGTAAATGTTAAATTGTCGATGATATGAGGGGTCTGTAATAGTTTCAGGATAACCAACCATTCCTGTGTTGAATACAACTTCTCCTGATACTATTTTTTTAGCTCCTAAAGAATATCCTTCAAAAATTGTTTTGTTTTCTAATTCTAATTTATTTTTATTAGATGACAAATAAAAGATTCCTCCTTTATCGTTTTTGAAAAAAATTTGTTTTAATCATTTAAAAAAATGAAATAGAAAAAATACAAAAAGACCAAGTTTTCGTTATTGATAAAAGTTGTAAAGAAACATTTAATAATAATTAGTTATAAATATTTATATAAAATTATAATAAAAATTATGCTGATGTGAAATGAGTTACAACTTGAAAAAAATCGATACAATAATCATAGTAATTCTAATAATCATTGCCGGAGCTGTTTTATTTAGTGTAGGATATGTAAAACCACCGATAAGCCCAATAACACCAGAAATAAGATTTATTCAGGATGATGCACAAAAAACCTTGAAAGTTACTTATGTAAATTCTGAAGTTTTATGGGACAATATTATAATAAATGGAGATAATTTTGATAGAAGTAAATTAGGTCCAAAAGTAGTTGTCGGTGACGAAATTATTAACTGCCAAGGAACAATAACAATTGTTTTTGATATAACAAGTGAATCACTTGGTAGTTGGACTTTTACACCTAAAGAAATATTACCTACAAGCATTTTACTTCCTTCAGATAGAACTATAAAACCAATAGATGAAGGAGAACATTATAAAGATCTCCTTGTAAATAGAGAATGGTGGTATTACTCTGCAGTTTTTTCAAATGATTGTGAACTTGCAGGTTGGACACTTTTAGTTAGTTTTAATCGTATGGCACGTAATGATTTAGGATGGACAGAACCAGATATGTTATTTGTCGTTTTAACCAGTCCACAAGGAGCAAGATATGGTGGAGTTGTAGAAAGAGAAAGACCAATTCTTGGAGAATACTCATTTTTAAAAGAACCTGTGTTACAAGTAACAAGCTCTGATTCAGGTTTTAGAATTGCATTCGAAGAATCATATGTTCAAGGCAGATCACCGAATTGGCATTTACATATTGAAGGAGACGATATTGATATAAATGATCACGATTTAATTATTAATCTCCAATTTTTTGCACCTTCTTCAGGATATTGTACGTATAATAACCGTATTTTATATAATTCGCAAGCTAAAATTGCTAGTTATGTTTACCTTGGATGTGAAATTAGTGGCACTATTAAAATAGATGATTTTTCTTATAAAGTAAAAGGTATTGGATATCACGAACATACCTGGTCTACTGGTTTTATTTTATCTAAGGTTTTAATAAGAGGTTGGGATTGGTGCCAGATTACAATGGATAATGGATGGAATATTTATTTTAATAAATACTATTTTACATCTCAGCTAGAGTCAAACAAGGAATCAAATACAAATGTTTTTACAAATTTGATAATTACGACAGATCAAGGAAAAACTCTTACTATTTTAGATGATGTGGATATTAAAATAATACAATCAGATGATATATTATTTAGTTTAAAAATACCTGTTGAAACACAGATTAAAGCAACTACAAGTCTAACACAAATAGTATTGAGTAGTTTTAATATAAATCTTGATTTGAATATCAAATCAGAAAATGTTTTTGATAAAACCTGGAAAAAGATAGCACCGGTAAGTATGAGAATAGGTGGGACAATTACTACTGGTACAATTTCATGGTCTGATGATTATGGAGACCATGAAGTAGCGTTAAATGGCATTGGAACTATCTGGAACATGAGACATTAATTTGTTATTTTTTAATATAGACTGTTGCTTTTGTTGCATCAAGAACTAATTTATCACCAGTTTTAATTTTTGATATATCAATATGATCTACACATGGTATTCCTGCAAGAATTACTCCTGTAGCTACAATTGTTTCTGTTTCTTTATTTATAATTCCTGCTGGTGCAACACAATTCTTTTTTAAGCCATAAATAACATATGAACCAACAGTTGATCCTTTACCGCATGGAAATACAAGGATTTTATCTTTAACAGATTTTCCTTCTAGGGGATGATTTTTTTCAATTACTATACCTGTTTTAGCATCTATTCCTCCATAAAATCCAATTGGTTCATTAGAAACAATAGCCATTCCTTCTATTTTACCTGGTGATATTGTTCGGCCTTTCATTTATAGTACCTCCTCGACCAGATCATTAACATTTGCAAAACATACATTTTGTTTACAGAAACCAGGTAGATAACTTGCAGCCTTACCAGAGTTTACACCTGTTGTTTTATATCCCATTTCCTCTATCGGTGATACTACCATACATGTATCTGCGACAACATTTCCTCCAGCATTTTTTATAATTTTAGTATAACCCATACGTTCTGCTGCTTCTTTTATCATACGACTGGTACAAATCCATATCGGTTTTTTCAATTTCTTTCCAATTAGTTTATCTGCTAAATATGAAATTTCATTAAGCGATGCATGTGGACAACCAAGGATGATGATATCTGGTTCGCTACCTGTGTTTAATTTTTCATAGGTTTCTTTTAGTTCTTTTTTACCAACATTAATTGTTTCAAGTCCTTTGGTACTAACAAGATCTGCCTCAGGTGTAAGCTTTTCAACATGATAGAGTGCTACAGCACCACTTGCCGCCATTGCAGCGCCTAGTGCTTTAAGTTGATCTGTATTTGCATCTCTTATTCCTGTAAAATATGGTATTTTATTTTTTACTTGTTTACCAACATACCAACCAAGTGCACCAAAATCAGAGCTAAAATTAAGTTCTGCATCAACATTTATTTTTATTTGTGGTTGTCGGTTTTCCCAGATATGTAGACCATAGTTGGATGTAACACCACAAATTGCAGATGCAAGAGCTGAAGGGCCGCCTTCGCGATTTGTTCTTGCGCCGATCACTGAATTTGAAAAACTTATTGCACTTGATTCGGACCAGGCGATGTGTTCTCTAAATCTTGGAAGATTACCCGCTAGATAAGGTGTACATGTTGATGTGACTATTATCCCCATTTTTTTGAATGCATTTATAATGCGTAGTTGGTTTTCTGCAAAATCTTTTGGGAAACCTAGTTCTTTCCAGTTTTCAAGATCCATTCCAGCCGGATTTAAGTATGTTAAAACTTTTACTTTTGTATCTTTATTTGCAATGTCCTCTAAAAATTCTGTACCAGGATCACCAATTGATTTATATGATACTCCTGCAACTTGAACGGAACCAACTGGTATCATTTTATCAGCTTTATAAATATCGCCGAGTTTTACTAAGAGTCTGAACATTCTTTCTATTACTTCGCCTTTTTCACCATTTAGATATTTTTCTTCTTCCTTTGTTAAATACATTTTATTAACTCCTTACAGTTATTTACAATAGTTTGGATTTCTTTTTTTGTTGCTTTATCAATATGTATACCGCCGATTGCTATAACTGTTGAATTATATTTTTTACAAGCAGCTTTTGCTATCGGTGTTAAAACAATGTAATCATGATGATTTGAATAAGTTAAAACATGTGGTTTTTTCTTTGGTTGAAATATTACTGCACCCCCAATATGAGATTTTTCACCACCACCAAGAATAAAAATAAGGTCATTGCCATGCTTTTTTTTTTCAAGAAAAACCTTATATTTTCCTTCACCTGATGTAATCATCAATATTCACTTTTTTATATCTAACAATTTCATATTTTTTCTTATCAACATCGAATGGTATTGTAGTATCTATACCAACTTTACATGTTAATGCTTTTTTACTAGGTTCTTGTTTTGATGAAGGATCAAGGCTACTGCCTGGTTGGTCAGGTTTAACAACAAGGTCTTTATCTCCCTGAAAACGTGTAGCAATTGCCCATTCAACAGCATTTTGATTGTATATATCAACATCATCGTCTATGATTATTACATGTTTCATACTTTTATGCCCATTAAAAGCTGCTTCTATAGCCTTTTTACCATCATCAGAGTGTTTCTTTTTGATTTGTACTATTCCATGAAGCCAACTACCACCACCCATTGTAACAAGTACATTTTTACATTCACAAACCTTGCTAACTTGATCATAAATATTAGGTTCTTTTGGCATACCCATGAGAATTTTATGTTCAAATCTACCAGGTATAAGAGCTTGATACATAGCATCCTTTTTATGAGTTATACAATCAACGATAAAAACTGGTTCCTGACGTTCAAAATCACGAGTTTCAGTAAGATCTACAAAAGGTCCTTCTTTATCTAAATTTTTAGTAAGTCTACCTTCAAGGACGATTTCTGAATCAGCTGGGACTTCTAGATCTTTTGTAATACATTTTACTAGATTTGTTCTGTCAAGAGCATTT
>JAEAME010002297.1_pt1 | contig 11418 bp, 12 predicted proteins | sample 8958731 | NCBI WGS metagenome assembly JAEAME01 (sample SAMN16933194, study PRJNA681113) | bioreactor sludge metagenome | isolation source: anerobic bioreactor sludge (Control) | place: India:Bengaluru | collected 2018-10-24 | reverse complement strand
GGGGAAGCTGCCTGGCCGAAGGGAGGGGAGAACGGATCACGCCTCTGGACGATCCGACTAAGGCGTGGTTTGTCCTGCTGAGGCCTGAAGTGAAAATACCGCAGCACAAGACTGCCGCGCTTTACGGGATGCTGACGCCGGCGCATTACTCCGACGGCGCCGTCAGCGCACAGGCGATGAAGCAGATTCAAAACGGCACTGAAAAGGGGCAGCAGTTGATTTTCAACGTTTTTGAGAAGGTGATGTCATCAGCCTACCCGGGGCTGGACAAATATACACAGGAGTTCCTGCGGGCGGGCGCGCCCGCGGTGCATCTGGCCGGATCGGGCCCCGTGCTTTTCACAATACTGAATAACGGAAGACTGACTTCTGATATCCACGCCGGCCTGCTGGCGCAGCGTATGGAATCGTATATGGTGACGTCGGTAGGAAGGCGTGATATTGGCTGATAGAACATACAGGCCTGCCGGCTGGTGGGTCAAGTGGCTCAAGGAAGGTCTGCTTCTGCTGGGTATGCTGGCCCTGTCAGCCGTCATCGCCTTTCTGCTATTTTATTTCCGAGACGTTTTCAGTATCTCACTGCAGAGCTACGGATGGCTGGCCTATCCGGTTGTTTTTGTGGTCAGCCTGATCGGCAGCTGCACCATTTTCGTACCCACACCGGCTTTAGCCATAATGCTGGCCGCTTCGATTATCTGGGACCCCATGCTGGTGGGACTTGCCTCCGGCACGGGCGATGCCATCGGAGAGATGACGTCATACTGGATCGGCTATGCGGGTGAAAAAATAGTGGTCGACGAGAGACTGCCGGTCTATCAGAAGGCGGTCGGCTGGATGCAGCGTTACGGTATCTGGGCCGTCTTCGGCGTGGCCCTGCTGCCCATCGTCCCCTTCGACCTGATGGGACTGGCCGCCGGCGCACTCAAGATAAAGTGGTGGAAATTCATGCTGGCCGCATGGTGCGGCAAGGTGCCGCGCGCCATTATTATTTGCAGCATCGGCCACCAGGTTCCGGTGTTCCTAAACGGATGGCACTTCTAAAGGCCGGCCAGCCGCCGCGCCAGTTTGATCTCGTCGGCTCTGGACGCGGTCTTCCCGTCCAGCCTGGCAGCCTGGAGCTTTTCGAGGATCGCGCCCAGCTTCGGACCCTGGCGCAGGCCCATTTTCAGCAGGTCATTGCCGTTGAGCGAGGTTCTGACATGACGCAGCGTGTCCAGATACAATTTGAGGGTGCGCCGCAGGCCGGGAGCAGCCGCGCGGCAATAAGCAGCCTGCACGGCTACCGCATCATATTCGTGCAGAACCGCATGGATTTTTGATCTCCTGACGGTTTGACCGGTGAGTTCTTTACATCTGTCCCGCAGTTGCAGTGACTGGTTGCTCAGCAGGTCCAGCCGGCTGCCGGCCAGATTCAAGCGCCCCAGCAGTTCGTACAGCTGGTCTTCGTTCAGGTTCTGCACGAGCAGGCAGAAATACAGCGCCGATGCATTGATTTTATTCAGGGCGGCTGCCCGCCTGAAGGCCAGGCTGATGTCCCGGCTCCACATGAGGGCGGGATGCAGCCTGCGGGTTATGCCGAGCTGAGAGGCCCGGCGTAAAATCTTATGGCGCTCGTTTTCAATGAGCCAGAGCTGCAGCTCGTTATTCAACCGGTCTCCGCTGATGGTATCCAGCATGTCCAGGCTGCTGTGCAGCAGCCTGGCTGTGCCGCGCTCGAGCTTGAAGCCCAGCCGCTGTTCGTAGCGCACCGCCCGCATCATGCGCGTGGCGTCGTCCTGGAAGCTTATATCATGCAGGACGCGCACCAGACCCCGGGAAAGGTCCCTTCTTCCTCCGAAAATGTCAGTGAGTGCATCCCGGTCGGGCTGGTTGATGCTGACGGCCATAGCGTTAATGGTGAAATCCCTGCGCTTAAGGTCGTCCTGGAGATTGCCGGGCCTGACCTGGGGAAGCGCGCCCGGGCGGCGGTAGGTCTCGCTGCGGCAGGTGGTCAGGTCCACGTTGAAGCCGTCGATTTTAAGCGATGCCGTGCCGAAGGCCCTGTGGACGGTCGGCCGTGCCCCCTGCATCTCTGCCATCTGCAGCGCCAGGCTGACGGCGTCTCCCTCAACCGCCAGATCGATATCTATGCAGGGACGGTCCAGCATCAGGTCGCGCACGATGCCGCCCACGAGGTAAACCCGTGATCCGGATTTAGCGGCCAGCCTGCCGGCGGCCAGGGCCAGCTTGAGGAGAGGTGGAGGCAGATGCTCGATCAATCCTCCTCGCTGCATTCAGGGCTCCGTAGACATCTGTCTCAAGATAGCGCCGGCCTTTTCCCTGGTGATGAACCGGTCATAGACGAAGAGCAATATATCGGCCAGGGCGAAAACGATGCCTCCGGCCAGCCCGGTCAGGCCGACGGTCAGCTCGTTTCCCCCGGTTATAAGTATAACAGCCAGGCCGGGCACGGCGTTGATGGTGCCGTGAAAGATCGAGGCGGCGATGACGGAGCGCGACTTAAGGCGGATGTAGCTGAAGAGGGGCGCCAGCAGCATGGTCCAGACGACCATCAACAGCACGCCGAGCTGCGGGTTCTGCGGATAATTCAGTCCCAGCAGGATCAGAGGCGCATGCCATACACCCCATATAAATCCGATCAATGCGGATGATTTCCAGAAGCCCATAACGGACAGCTCTTTTTGCAGGAAACCGCGCCAGCCCAGCTCCTCGCCGAAACCCAGTATCGCATTGATGGTCGTTCCCGAGATGAGGGCCAGCACCAGTATCAGCCAGATGGGATGAACCGGCATGGAGGCCAGCTGCTCCTTTACCTGTCCCATCTGGTCCGGGGTGAGGGAGGCGGCCATCTGGTCGATAAAGCCGGACATATCGGGGGAGAAAGTTATCCCCGGCATGAGCAGACTGATTCCCATGACAGCGAAGGCGATTATGGGAGGCAGAAACCATGCCACGAAAAACCACTGGTTAACCCTGAAGGATATGCCCATCGGCCCGGCCAGCGGCTGCTTGAAAATGGCTTTCTGCACGATGATCGCCATTGTCATCGGCACAAACATGTACAGCGAGGCCAGCAGCACGATGCCCAGGCTGTCGACCTTGCCTCCCAGCGTGATGTAAAGGAAAACAAGAGACCAGTCGACAAAGAAGGTCAGCAGGATGAAGAGCAGTGTTTTTTTAACGCGTAAACTCATCGGTAAGTCCTTATGAAGAAAATAGACCTGATTAAGGTCTGATAAATCTTACAGTATAACCCCGGATGTTGCCAGAAGGCCTTTAAGTCAGAGGGATATCTTTTACCTAACGCTGCAGTCTGGAAGCTACAGGTCGGGCACGATGTGTCCCATGCTGTCGCGGCTGAGCAAGCAGCAGCCCTCAATCTCCTGAAGCTGTTGCATTGTTCCGAAGGCGGTGAGGCTGCCGCCCATCTCGATGGAGGTATTGAGGGCGGGATTGATGACGATATCTCCGTCCTTCTCCCTGATAGCCATGATGCGCACACCGGAGAACTTCTCCTCGATATCCTTGATGGTCTTGCCGATTAGCGTTGAGTTCTCGTTGATATAGATTTCTTCCACCAGATACTCGCCTTCGTTGTCGGCCAGGACCGTCTCGATAAACTGGACCGTGGTCGGCCTGAGGGCCAGGCGCGCCATCTGCTGTCCTCCGATCACCTCGGGCAGGATGATATGAGTGGCGCCGGCCTGCTTGAGCCTGCGCACGGCATCGTTGTTGTTGGCCCGTCCGATAATGGTAAGCATGGGATTGATCTCTCTCGCGGTCAGCACGGCATATGTATTGTAGGCATCGTCGCCGAAAGCGACGATCAGACCGCGGGCCTTTTCGATGCCGGCGTGTTTGAGGACGTCGTGCTTGGTGGCGTCGTCCATGATGGCAAGGCAGCCGTCCTGGACGGCATGGTTGTAGCTATTGATACTGTGGTCTATGACCACGAAGTCGGACTTCTGTTTTTTTAACGTGCCGGATATAGCCTCGCCCACACGGCCGTAGCCGCACAGCACGAAGTGGTCTGCAAGCTTTCTGATTCTGGCTTCCATACGGGACCTCCTGAATGATCCGAACTCAACTTCCAGCGTCACCTGTACGATGTTGGTAAGTATATAAATGACGGTGCCGACACCGAATAGCGTGAGAATTATAGTAAAGAGGCGGCCGTTATCGGAGAGGGGGTGCACCTCGCCGCCCAGCGTGGCGATGGTGAGGACGGTCATGTACAGGGAATCGAAGAAATTCCAGTGCTCGATAAGCATGTATCCGCCGGTGCCGAACAGGAAGAGCGTAACGAGCACTACCAGCCAGGTAATGTAATGACGTCTGTTACCCATATTGTTGCTCCCTCAACCCGTTAAACAGGCCTATTTGCAGCAGTCCAATTTGGACAGCGCGTCATCGATTTCGCCGAGGGTCTGGAATCGTTCGGTCCTGATCTCACGGATAATGCCGGTGGAGTCTATGAAGAAGGTGGTGGGGAAGGCCGGCCCTTTATAGAGGGCGTCCGCCTGGCCATCGTTATCCATCAGTATGGGGAACGTTAAGCCTTGGTTAGCTACGAAATATTTGACCTTTTCCGGGTCTCCGCGTACGCTGACAGCCAGTATGGCAAGTTGATCGCGCCCGTATTTGTCGTAGGCAGTTTGAATGATGGGCATCTCCAGCTCGCAGGCAAGGCAACCTTCCAGCCAGAAATTGAGCATGACCTTGCGGCCCTGGAACTGGCTCAGGGTATACTCCGTGCCGTCCAACGACTTCAGCCTGAAGTCAGGCGCCCGTTTGCCCACCTGGGGACCCGTCTCCACCACGCTCAGCGTCTTGACCGGAGGCAGGTCCTGGACCGACTCCTTTCCGGAGGCGTCTTTGGACCTGATCTTTACAGTGTACTCGGTCTCAGGCCTCAGCCCGTCAAGCTTGACCGTATGCCAGATGGTCAATCCATTTCCCTGGGATTGCGTGCCGACCGGGTCCATGCCGGTGCTGAAATCGACTTCACCGCCGGCAGGTTCGTCGGTTTTCCATGTCACCAGTATGGACGTATCGGTGAGCATGCTGGTGCCGGCCCCTGATATCTCCGGGTAGCTCGAATCCGTTCCTGAAGTGGTTGCCAGATAGCGTTTGGAGACTATCGTATCGGCCAGCGCGCTGAAGGAATGTTCCGATACATTAACCTGATTGACGTTGTAAAGGATCCTGATATGGTATGAAGTGCTGGGGGACAGGTCATTGATGCTGAGCGCATGCAGAGTAACGGGAGCGGGCGTTATCACCGTCAGTATGTTCTTGCCGTCGATGTCGACCTGCGTGGTGGTGGGCAGTGAGGTGCTCCAGGTAACCGTGGCTTTTTTCTCGTTACCGGACTGGACGATCACATTCGTTATGGGCGCCTGCGCCGTATTGAGGCTGCGCCCGCTGCCGGCAGCGTGGATGATCTGCTCGTAGTCGGACAGGGTTGTGATGGGGCCCTCCACTCTGGACCTTATGATTCCGTTCTTGTCCAGAAAAATGCTGGTGGGCTCATAGGAGATACTGTAGCTTGAACGGAGCTTGCCCGAAGTATCGCTGATGACCGGGAAGGCGATCTCATATTGCCTTACCAGTCCATCTATCTCGCTGCTGTCCGCGCCCGAGGCCACCGCGATAATGGCCAGATCGCCGGCAGGATATTTATTCAAAAGCTCGTTAAGTTTCTCCGGTGTGTACAGCTTACGCTCCACTCCGTTGACGCTGAAGAAGCGATCATCCCAGAAATCCCTATCCCAGAAGACGAGCAGGACGTTTTTCCCGCGGAAGGAGCTGAGCGCCGTGGTATTATCGTCGCTGATCTGCATGACGAAGTCGGGGGCGATATTGCCCACGCCCGTGCCCGGCCTCGGCACCAGCAGTATCACCGCGGCGCAAAGCAACAGGCCCAATGCAACCGCGGCGATAACAACAATCAGCGCCCTGTGCTTTTTCAATTTCTCACCCGCAGACAGGGGAATTTTATTTACCTCTTTTTCAAGCACGCTTATCCTGTTGAGCAGTATTTTGCTCTCGGAATCAAACACGTCGCTTCCGATCTCTCCCACTTTGAAACGGCTCTGCAGCAGAGCCAGTTCCTCGCGGCATTTGTCCAGCTCAACTTTCTTGAGCAGGCTATGATTATCACTCATGTTTATTTACCGTATTTGACATATTATAACTGAATTTTAAAGTCCGGTCAGCTTTATTTGAATGAATCCATACGCTCTTCTATCTCGTTTATGCCGATAAAAGGTCCAATTTTAATGGACGTGATAATGCCTCTGTCGTTGATAAAGTATGTAGTCGGCATGCCCCGGATATTGTAGAGGTCGGATACAACGCCGCGCGGGTCCACGGGAATAATGAAGTCCAGGCCGTTGGCTTTAGCGTAGTATAACGCGCTGTCTGGATTGTCCAACGAGTTTACAGCTACCAGCACGATGCTGCCGTCCTTGTATGTTTCATGCAGCTCTTTAAAGGCCGGTATTTCCAGGCGGCAGGGGCCGCACCAGGTGGCCCAGAAGTTTAGTATCACGTTTTTGCCGCGGTAGTCGCTGAGTTTAAATTCCTTGTCATCCGCAGTCGGGAGGGTGAAATCGGGAGCGGTAAGGCCGATCTTGGTGCCCGTTTTCACCTCAGTCTTTGCGGGAGGTTCAGCCGCCGGGCCGGCGGCCGGAGCAGGTGCCGCTGAATGTATAACTCTGTCCGCCACAGCTGCGGCCGCAATCACCACGATTATTACAGCCAGGGCAATCCAGAGCAATCGGTTTGTCTTTGAAAAATTCATGATATTCACCGTTCATGGCGAAAGTACTGATCGGTCATATGTGCTAGGGCATGATCTTTTGGACTTCGCTGACCAGTTCCTCCTTGTCGGCAAAACTGCCTATCTTTATAGATTTAATATTGCCGTCCGCCCCGATAAAAAAGGTGTTGGGGTCGGCGTTTTTGGGGCAGCAAAATTTCTTGTAAATCACAGTCTTTAAATCGATAAGCGTGGTAAAGTTGTATCCGTTTTGTGTCAGGTAGTTCCTGGTGGTATTAGTGCTGTCCTGCGTGTTCACGGACAGGAAGACAAGTCCCCTGGGGCCGTACCGGTCAACAACTTCTTTAAAATACGGCATCTCCCTCTTGCATTCGATACAGCTGGTCGACCAGGTGTTGATAATGACGGGTTTGCCGGCATAGTCGCTCAGGTTCACGTTCTTGCCCTCGGTGCTCGGCAGGGTGAAGTCGGGAGCTTTATCTCCGATTTTTGGGCAGGGTGCAGTGGGCGTGCCGCAGGCGGGCAGAAGAACAGCGCAGAGGAGCGCTGCCAGGATAAGGGGTAGAGCAAATCTCATGGGCGTCTTTCTCCTGTTATAACGCATTCAGGTTGCAAACCGGCTGAGCCAGGTAAGCTGGCCGGTGAGCATCAATATACCGACTATTATAAGCAATACGCCGCTGATGATTGAAATGAGTCCCAGGTGGCGGTTGATGCCGCTCCAGAAAGGCACTATATAGCTCCAGGCCAGGCCGATCAGCAGGAAAGGTATGCCCAGGCCCAGAGAGTAGACGGCCAGCAGCAGGGCGCCCTTGAGCGTCTCGCCCGTATAGGACGCGATAAACAGAATCGAGCCGAGGATCGGCCCGATGCAGGGCGTCCATCCCACGGCAAAGGCCGCCCCGATCAGCAGCGACCTGAGATATCCGGGGTTGCGTGCCCCCTGCAGATGCAGCCTTTTCTCGTAATTGAGCCAGGGGATTTTATAGGCGGCTATGAGAAATATGCCGAAGATGATGATGACTATGCCGGAGATGATGCGCAGGGTGTCGGAGTATGCGACGATGGAAGACCCGATCAGCCCGGCCGAGGCCCCCATCAGTATGAAGAGGATGGAGAAGCCCAGCACGAAAGCCACGCTGTGCAGCAGCGTAGGCCAGACCCTGCGGGCGGAGCCCGTTTCAATGGCCGATGTTCCCGCCAGGTTGGCAAGGTAGGCGGGCACCAGCGGGAGAACGCAGGGCGAAACAAAAGACAGCAGACCGGCTATGAAAGCTGTCCAGTAGGTAACATCGTTCAACTGGCCCACTGCTAAGCCAAGGCCTTATCCAGAAGTTTCTGTATGTCTTTTTTGGGTCGGTAGCCCACCAGTTGCTCGAAGGGCTTGCCCCCCTTGAATACGATAAGCGTGGGAATACTCATCACGTTGTAGCTGGAGGCTACTTTCGGCGCCTCGTCCACGTTAACTTTGGCGAATTCCACTTTGTCCTTGTATTCGCCGGCCAGCTCGTCAACAAGCGGCGCGATCATTTTGCAGGGTCCGCACCACACCGCCCAGAAATCCACCAGCACCGGCCGGGCCGCGTCCAGCACGTTTGCCTTGAATTCCTTTTCGCTAACGCTTTTAACATTGTCAGCCATCTCGCCTCCAATATATTAGATTATTATGCAGTTGGCGTCCTGTGGTTTATCGTTTGCCCTTCCAGGCGTTGTCCTTTATCTATCTTAGCACCGCCGGCAATAATGCTGTTAATAACGATCGCGCCCTCGGCAACGGTTATGTCGTCCCACAGCAGCGAGTTCTCGACGACCGCTCCTTCAGCTATGCGGCAGCCACGTCCCATGGCGGCCGGGCCGGTGATACGCGCCCGTGCGCCCACGCTGCATCCATCGGCCAGCATAACCGGCCCGCTCAGGCGGGCGGAGTGGTGTATCTCGCATCCCTGCCCCAGGATGATATCGCGTGCAGTGTGCAGAGGAGAGGAGCAGTTGCCCAGCAGCAAATCATTGTTGATGCGATGGTACTGCTCGGGCGTGCCCATATCGATCCAGTAGGCGGTGCTGCGATAGGCGTAAAAGGGCTCGCCCTGCTGCAGGAGGTGGGGAAACACACCGTTCTCAAACATATAGAACCGGTCATCCGGTATATAGTCCAGCACCTCCGGCTCAAGAATATATACCCCCGCATTGATCCAGTGGCTGGTCACATCCTCCCATTTCGGCTTCTCGATAAAACGCAGGACACGGCCGGAGTCATCCGTTTCCACCACGCCGAACCTGGTGGGATCCTCGACATGTGTGAGCGCAATGGTCGCCCTGGCCTGATGATCTTTATGCTGCCGGTACATTTCGGAGTAATCCATGTCAGTAAAGCAATCCCCGTTGAGGACGAAGACGGCCTCTCTTATATGGCGGGCTGCGTTTTTAACGGCCCCGGCGGTGCCCAGCGGCGTCTCCTCCAGGCTGTAGGTGAGTTTGACGTCCTGTCCGCTGCCGTCCTTGAAATAGGCATAAATCGAGTCGGGCTTGTAACCCATGGCCAGTATAATCTCATCGATACCGTGCAGGGCCAGTTTACGGATGACATGCTCTATAAAGGGCCTGTTGGCCACAGGGACCATGGGCTTGACCAGTGAATAGGTCAACGGACGCAGGCGGGTGCCCTGGCCGCCGACCAAAATAATAGCCTTCATATCAGGATAATTGCCTAATTTTAAACCGTTTGATTTCGACGGGCAAACATCTGTTGTCTGCAGCAGGAGATGTATGCGAAATGCCCGGTAGACACTCAAATATCGTAGCTTTCGTCGAACTCGCGTTTGACCTTGGACTCAGCCTGTTTCAATTCGTCTTCCGGCGGCACCAGTCCCGCTGTGCTTTCGAGGCGACGTATACGTTCATCCAGCCTGTCGTTCTCCGCCAGCACCAGGCGGATGGCCTCGGCCACCGGGTCGGGCAGCCGGCTGTGGTCGAGGTCGATAACGTGCTCTGTGGTATCTTCCACGATACGGCCCGGCACGCCTACCACGGTAGCTCCGGGCGGCACCGGCTTGATCACCACCGATCCCGAGCCTATCCTGGCGCCTTCACCTATGTTGATGGCGCCCAGTATAACGGCCCTTGAGCCGATGACTACGTTGTTGCCGATGGTGGGGTGGCGCTTCTTTTTATAGAGAGTGGTCCCCCCCAGCACCACGCCCTGGTACATGAGGACGTCATCGCCGATTTCCGACGTCTCGCCGATCACGACGCCCGCGCCGTGGTCGATGAAGAAGCGGCGGCCGATGGTAGCTCCCGGATGTATCTCGATCTGCGTGAAGAAACGGTTTATTTGCGAGATGACCCGTGCTGTGAAGTAGCATTTGTGACGGTAGAAGAAATTGGCAACACGATGCCACCACAGTGCATGCAGTCCCGGGTAAAGGAAGAAAACCTCCCAGGCGCTGCGCGCGGCCGGGTCGCGGTCCAGGGCGGTGCGTATGTCTTCCCGCATGAGTCTCAGGCACATGATTTCATATTATAGTACATGTTTATAAGGATGCGCAGAAAACGCCTATCTGTCACGCTGTCTTCGGACTGGTCATTGCGGGCATTTTCCCTATCGTCATTGCGAGGCCGAAGGCCGCGGCAATCCTGTGTACACGCAATCACGCACAAGATTGCTTCGTCGCTGCGCTCCTCGCAATGATGTAATAAAAGGCGCTCCTCGCAATGACGTGATAGGAAGATATGATCGAGCAAACAGATTACTTTAAACGGGGAGATTAAAGAGCCGGCGGGCGTTAACTGTGGTGGCGGCAGCCACCTCCTGCTCGGAGATGCCCCTGATTGACGCGATGGCCCGCAGGCTGCGTACGACATCGGACGGCTGTGAGCGGTAACGCTGCTCCCTGCCGTAGTTCACCGGGCAGTCGGTCTCCAGCAGGAGCCTTTCGAGAGGTGCCTCCCTGATCGCGCGGCGGTGTTCGTCGTGGTATTCCGCAGCCGGTGTGGCGGAGATGTAGTATCCCGCCTCTATCAGCTCGGCCAGCGTGCTGGAGAACCCGGTATACCAGTGGAAAACCAATTTCCTTACTCCGGCGTCCCGGGCTTGCTGCAGGGCATCCTTCCAGGCGTAACGGCTGTGCAGGGAGACCGGCTTATCGTGGCGCAGGGCCAGCGCCAGCAGACGTTTCAGCACATCCTTCTGCATATCCTTGCCCGCTGCTTTAAGCACGCGTTTGTCGTAGTCCAGTCCGACCTCGCCCAGCGCAACGGCCCCCGGCAGATTATTGGAGATGAAGCCGATATTCTGCTCAAGCTGCGGCCCGTCCAGGCTGCCGACGGCCCAGGGATGCAGGCCGAGCGCGGGGAAGATGAAGTCGGGGTAACGTGCCGACATTTCCATGTTATTACGGTTGGAGTCAACGTCCTGTCCCACGGCGATGATGGCGGACACGCCCGCCAGCCTCGCTCTCTCAACGGCTGAATCAAGGTCCTCCATCTCATCCAGGTGGGCGTGCGTATCAATGAGTCCGGTCACGCATGCTCTCCGCCAGGTCGTCGATGGTGAATTTATATATCTCGTCGGGCTTGATCATCCCTTTTTCCGTGACCAGCCCGGAGATCATTTCGAGAGGGACACGGTCGAAGCC
>JAEAME010002296.1_pt1 | contig 11421 bp, 10 predicted proteins | sample 8958731 | NCBI WGS metagenome assembly JAEAME01 (sample SAMN16933194, study PRJNA681113) | bioreactor sludge metagenome | isolation source: anerobic bioreactor sludge (Control) | place: India:Bengaluru | collected 2018-10-24 | reverse complement strand
GACCAGGTGGAACGGTTGACAGCTTGGACCATCAAAGATGCTTATGTCGATTTATGCTATCGGGGACAACATTATGACGTCGACACTCACATCAACATTGTCAATTATCGCACCATGAAACGGCTCACTCGTTCGGTGAAACGCTGGTTTAAGCGCCGCGCTGCGATCGAACCTATTTTCAGTCATCTGAAAGCAGGCCATCGGATGTCAAGGAACTATCTCAAAGGCACGGAAGGTGATCAAATCAATGCTTTATTGTGTGCCTGTGGCTTCAATCTGAGAAAACTGCTGGCAGTTTTCTTATTATGCCTATTTTTTATTCGAAAAAGTTGTTCAAAATTCAATGATATTATCAATATTTGTGCTTGACCATATGGTCGAATCCAAATTGGAGTCTCATAAATTGACTTTTTCAGTGACGACTAATTACAAAAAACATGTGGATAAAAAATTCGCACTGTGCTCAAAGCTTTAAATAGCTTCAGTTTTTCGTTGAATAATAAACTAAAATTAAATTAAAAAATCAACAAATTTTTTCCCTTAAGCTGACATAAAGCCGATTATGCAAACCAATAAAAAAGGCTGCCAATAAATTTCTGGCAGCCAGCCCAAACAACGGATTAATCGACCAACCAACTCAAGCTCCACGTTCACGGCTTATAGAGACTATGCAATTTCATTTTGAAATGTTGTGAAATTTCATTTCGAAATGTTTTTGATGCACTTCATAATGTTCGATTTGAGGCGATGCAAATAGTACTTTTTAGGAAGCCCACTGACATTCCCATTTAAACCCAATACATATAATGATATCCACAATGGTACGTAATATAGAATTTGTTGAGCAATTATTATTGATTTAATGATCTTGTAAATTGAGATAAGATTTGGTTATTTATAATCATTGGGTATAATGATTGTAGTTCGATGAATGACATAATCATTTTGCAGAGCAAAACGATTAATGTACAGTTCATATCTAAAGCAAATCAATAATTTTCTAAAGGAGAAAGAAATGGACATGAAGAAAGCAACAAAGGAGGCAGCTTCCATGACTGGAGCAACAGCTGCCAGTGCTGGTTCAGCCGCAGGCGCTGTTGTTGCAGCTGGTACAGGAGTAGGTGCACCCTTAATAACCTCTGGATTAGCAGCAATAGGTGGCGTTGTTGGCGGCGGTATGTTAGCAGGAATTGCCGTCGTTGGAGGTGGTGCCGCGCTGATTGGCTTTGGTGTTTACAAAGGAGGAAAGCAGTGCTTAAATAATTTAGAATGGGTGTCAATTTAATCCTTTGACACCCTAATTTTTTTAGTGTATTTTCATTCGAAGCGTACTTTTTCGCATGGCGAGTTTCACTAAATTCAATAAGTAATCTCCCTGCTATTTGATAAAATCATCAACCAATTTAAAGTAGGATAAAGACTTGGGGCCAAAATGATCGATTTTAAGATGATTATGAGAATTGCTTATTTTTGTCAGCATTATGCTGGGCCTGCTGCAAAATCAGTTATCGATGTGATAGAAAAGCATAATCATAATAAAGTGCCACAATCTAAGGTAAAATTGGGCGAAGAAGAGCCAATTATTAAATGTTTCTTGGCGTCAATGGCAAAATTGGCCATAATTGATGGAGCAATTTCAAAAGAAGAAAAAGAAAACGTACAGTATTTTCTTAAAGTAGATTGTCGATTAAATGAGGAAACAATTACCTGGTGCGTAAATTATTTTAATCGAACTGTAAATGATTCTGGTACACTTAGATTTTATACAAAATCATATTACAAGTCAGTTAAGGGAAATTATGATCGCTGCCTTTACTTTGCATCTTTATTAATGAAGCTTTCATTAGCAGATAATGAATTTCACCCGAAAGAAAAAAAGGCGATGCTTGATGTTATAAAAATATTACATTTGCCTGGTTCTACTTTTGATAAGCTGTTATTTGAAGAAAAATTGAGTAAAGTATTACCGCATAATAGAATAAAAGATTATGGAACAGGATTTCTTATCACTGACGATGGATTTGTCCTAACAAATTATCATAATATTCGCAGAGGTAGTGAAATCAAGGTACGATCAGAGAATAATTTACATGAAGCTACAATAATTCATTATGATAAAGATAATGATCTTGTCCTCTTAAAAATTGATGGACATTTTAAGTCTATTCCCTATGTGTTAGAATATCCTTACCTCGGGCAGTCGGTTTTTACCATCGGATTTCCGCAACCGATATACCAGGGTTTTCTGCCTAAAATTTCAAAGGGCAGTATTTGTGGCCTGGCTGGTTATAACGATGATTCCCGCTATCTACAAATTGATGCTACTATACAACCAGGCAACTCAGGAGGACCATTAATTGATAGCGAAAAAGGTTGTTTAATAGGTATTATTAAAGCAATACTACAAGATGCTAATAAGGTCAGTTATGCCATCAGTCCGGAAGTTATGCAGAATTTTATAGCGAGTTGCCCGGGACTTTCATCAAATTTAAATAAACCCGCAATAAAAAAAAGGAAATTTCAATACCTCATTGAGGATACAAAACAGTCAGTCGTTCAAATATTTTCATGTAAGAAAGAAGGCTGATAATGCCTTTTTTGATTGTCAGAAAATATTTTTTCAACTTTTTTGCCAAAATATACAATCCATGTTGTATATGAAAATAGGAAAATAATTATGGCTAGAAAACAATTCTCATTTCAGGAATGCTTCAATGATTTAAATGGAAAACTCTCTGGTTTTGTCCAAAAATCAGGTTTACCAGAGTGGGATGCTGAAGACGTAGTTCAGAATGTTTGGTTCAATGTTTTTAAAAGACTTAATCAAGATCAGGAATTGCTTCATCGATTTGAATCTGAACCTGACTATGCGAATAATTACATATTTAAAGCTGTTATTAATGGAATAATAAACGAGAGAAAACAAATAACAAAAAGAAAAATAAATAGCCAGGAGCCGCATAAAGAGCCAAGAACGGAATTCGAGGATCCAATTGAAATAAACCAGAGGAGTGAGGCTGTGCAAAAATTGTTTAAAGAATTCAAAAATGAACTGAAAGATGATGAAAATCAATTCATGGATTTGTGGAATGAAGTTGCCGAGCAAAATATATCCGTCAATATATCAGAAGTCGCAAGGCTCATGGGATTAACAGCCGCACAAGGGCATGATATTTTCAGAAGGATAAAAAGGAAAGCCCTTGCTTTTAAAGCAAAAAATAACCTGCTAAAAGATGTTGCTGCCCCCGCTGCAATATTTGAAATAGGGATATTTGACTTTATCAAAGATAGTTTCAGACCAGATGTCATCTTGGATAAAAAGTATCAAAAAAGCGGGGAGCGAATATCTAATAAAGTACTTGCTGAATTAGGTGCTGACGCAATCAGCATTTTCTCAAAATTTGTAAAATGAAATTACAAGCCTGATCAATGATCGGGCTTTTTTATTTTCTTCCAATATCCTCATTAATTTTCTGTCAAAAATACCAAAAAAACTTCTCCCTTTGTATATAAGAGTAGATCGATAAAAATCAATCTAAAAGATAATTACACCAACCCTCAACCACTTTTCAGGTTGGGTGGATTGGAAGATTAAAATTAAGTTATTGAAAGGAGAAGCTCATGGCTTCAAAACAAAAGCAGACGGTGACCTTAGAGGTTACGAGTTCAGCCGCTAATAAGGTCGAACGAATTCGAAAGTGGGAAAAACGACACCAACGATATGGTAGCATTAATCATTTCGGAGAAATTGCATTCGAAGAGTGGCTGAAGAGAGAATATGCAGCTTATGAGGCTGCAATGAAAGAGCAAAAGCTTCAAAAAGAAGCAGAAAAGCAACGCAAACAACAAGATCCAGCGTTGCTTAAACAGTCCAGTGAGGTGCATTCATAATTAATAATCCAGCATGGCTGCATTGGTGGTCATGCTGGGTAAAATTTTAACAAATTTATGAAAGGACATTTATCATGTCAAACAAAAATTTAAAAAATGAAAAACCCACAAACTCTGTAATAGAGGTTGTGGAAAAAGGCGAAATAAGACGGCTTTTTTACAATGGTGAAGAACTTTCTGTGAATGATCTCGATCCAGATGATAGCACTAGTTTCGCTATCAAGGAATCGGACTTAGGAAAAATCAGGGGATCGGATTTGCAGAAACCATTTGTTTTCATCGTTGACGTGGAGTGTGCTTCAGAAAAATTTGAACTTGGTGAACGTGTTGAATTTTATTATGAGGATCAGCCCACGCTATTAATAGAAATCGTTTATGTTAATAAGCTTTGGGAAGGATTCTTTGGATTTAGAACATGGTTAGAGGCAATCATTGAACAGGTTAACCATTCTGCTAATTTTAAAGTTATCGACTCGGAATTAGACGATAATTATAAAAGGGTTGTCATAAGCTGTAAAATATCAGCCGACGATCTATTAATCGATTCTCTGAACTCAGCAGCAGAGCAATATAAGAATTTAGTGATTCAGGCTGAAAAAGCTTTAGCAAAACGGGCAATCGAGCTATATCCGTCGTAAGCAAGGCCACGATTCAGCATTCATCAGTATCTAATAAGCTTGATGAAATTGTTAATAATACAAAAACAGAATTCTATCAGGCTGTTGGATTAAATTAAATACTAACTATGGGCGTCCATCTGGGCGCCCTATTAACATTGGAGAAATATGATGATTAAAATAATTAATCAAGATGAGATAAGAATATCTGGAAAGAGATTCCCGATAGAATTTTGTTATGGTAAGCAAAATGCAGAAACGATTATTTAATGTTGAAGAGGCTGCTGAGTATATCGGCAGCACACCTGGTTCAATTTATCAGAAGGTTCACACCGGGAAAATTCCGTTCGTTAAAATCGGCAAATCACTCAGATTCGACATTTTAGAACTGGATGAATTTATCGAGCAGAAGAAAAGAGATTCGAAAAATAAACATATATTATAAAGCGATTGGCCTGGGTATAAGAAGTCTGATATGAATAATTTACAACTTAGCATTATCAACAGTGGAGGCCAAAATGCTTAATATTTATAAAAAAGAGTACCAATCAGGTAGAGTAACCTGGTACACTGACTTTCGTGTCAGGGGAAAGCGGTATCGTAAAAAACTGGACGCTAATAATAGAAGCCAGGCAAAAATGTTAGCTCAGAAGCTGTATCAGGACGTTGTTAACAATCAGTATGAACTCGTTGGCAAAAACAAATCACTCACGCTTAAACAGCTGAGTGACGAATATATCCATTTTGCTCAAATGAAAAAGCGTTCATGGGACCGTGATGTGCTGTCGCTGAGTCACATACTACGCATGGAAGTGGACGGCAAAAAATTAGGGGATTATAACATTGATGATATAACTCCTAAACACATTTTAACCTACCAGGAACAAAGAAAACGAGAATTGGATGCCAAATTCGATGCGGCCAATGAAGCCCAGCGAGATAGAAACTATGCTTCAATAAATCGCGAACTTGCCTGTTTAAAGCACCTGTTTTACCTGGCCATCGACTGGGAATACACTGAAAAGAATCCTGTGGCTCGGAAGTCCATTCAGATGCTACCAGAAATTCGACGCGAGCGATTCCTGAATGAGATAGAGATCAGCCAACTGTTACGGAACACCACGGGACATACCTATTAGATCATCTGCTTCGGCTTAAACACCGGCATGAGATTGGGTGAAATATTGAGTTTAAAATGGAAAAATATCGATCTGGGGAACGGCGTAATTCAAGTTCGACACACCAAAACTAACAAGGATCGTGACGTTCCAATTAACAATTTCCTATCATCGCTATTATCATCCATGGATAACAGCGGTGAGCATCTTTTCACCTATGATCGTACCGGGCAACCGTTGCACTCGATTAAGAAGTCATTCGCTACGGCGCTCAGCAAGGCTCAGATTGACGATTTTCGGTTTCATGACCTGAGACACATACCTTTTCGTCGTATCTGGCAATGGGCGGCGTGGATGAGAATACGCGCGCCGAACTTTTGGGCCATGCCAAGCGTACAATGACCAGCACCTACACCCATGCCAGTTGGAGACGGAAAATGGAGGCGGTGGAGATCATGGGCCGTTTGTGTGGACAATATTTGGACATTGAAGGCGTCAAGCGGTCGGGACCGATGTTTATAAGCTAATTTTTATCAAAAAGTTATACATATTAAATATTAACAAGCACTTATGACTCATAATCCGTAGGTCGTAGGTTCGACCCCTACTGGGCCCACGACTAAAGCATTAGGTTAAGCTCACTTTTTAGCGGGCTTTTTTTTGTTGCATTTTAAAGATTAAACTCTATACAAATCTGACTCGCTAAAAGAAAAATCGGATTCCAATCGCTGCATTCATATTGAAGTCAGTTGCCGGAACCATTTCAAGGATTGGAACAATTTCCAGAAAGATATCCAGCGGCGCATCTGCAAATTGATAGTTTAAACCCACGGGAATTCGAACCCCCACTTTGCTATCGTCTTCCATTTTTATCCTGCCGCCGATACCATAATAAACAGGTAGCCTTCCTTCAGATACTTTTATCCATTTATAATTATGAACCAGGAAATCACTGTGAAGGTGGAAGGCATCTTCATGGCCAAATGACCATGCCAGTGCGCCATCGATTGCAGTATTGTTTCCAGTCCATAATTTACCACTTAAGCCGGTAGGCTCACCTACGCTGATGCCCAGTCCAAAATTATGCGCTTTTGCAGAAACAGTTATGCTCGATAAAAAGCATAACATAACGCCTAACAAAATTGTGTGGATTTTGATGTAGTTCATGAGCATTACTCCAGTAACATTAATTTCCCCAGCATTTTTTTCCTGTTTTCATTCTCAGGATTTAGCTTTAAAGATTTCTTTATTGCCAAGTCGTGATTGAAATTCATATCAGTACAAGTCATTTCTGCGATGCTGAAAAATTGGCATTCGGCTTCGCACCGAAATCAAATTCTCTTGGCTGATTTCACCCATTATCATTGCCTCACGGTCCTCTGCCGCTGATGCCACAATCACTCCATAAGGATCGACAATACAGCTCGATCCGCAAAACGTTACCATGCCATCGGTTCCTACCCTATTGGCGGCAATCAAGTAAGCTTGATTTTCAATGGCTCTGGCGCAGGTTAGCGTCTTCCAATGCGTAACTCGTGGAAACGGCCAGGCAGAGCAGACCACCAGAACTTCAGCGCCTTTCAGAATCAGGGCGCGACTCAATTCCGGGAAGCGGAGATCGTAGCAGATCATCAAGCCCCATTTCATGTCTCCGATCTCGATAATTGCCAGGGTGTTCCCCGGTGAAAAACAACTGTCTTCATCCAATGGCGGATAAGCAGCTAAGTGGATTTTCCGATATTTTCCGAGCAATTTGCCTGTGGGATCGAAAGCGACGATGGAATTATAGATATGTTCACCTTCTTTTTCAGAGATGCCACAGATGACATGAATGCGATGATCTGTTGCGATCTTTTGAATCGAATGTAGCGGCGCTTCGTCCCACGAAGAAGCCTTTTCCCGAACGACCGACATCTCATAACCTGTATCTGTCATTTCAGGGAACACGATGACCTCACTGCCTTTTTTTGCTGCTTTCTGTGAAAGCGAAGCGATTTGTTCGATATTGGCAAAAACATCTCCGAGTGAGCATTTGATCTGGGCAACAGCGATTTTCATTTCGTTTTTCTCCGATACCTAACTTTTAATTTCTTCATCAAGATATTCAATTTTCTTCTGAATATCAAGAATTAATTTGGGTCAATTTTTAAATTTGGATTGATTTTCAGTTTGGCCTTCCTTAATCTGAATTATTCACCGCAGAAAAACGTAGAGTAGTTGTTTTCTATTTTTGAGTCCACTCTAAAAACCACTTTTTAGACGAAGCAATCCCTTGTGCCAGTGAAGATTGCTTTGGCATAAAACGCCTCGCAATGACTGCCGCAGATAAAATTTTATCATTTCCGACATTTTTAGAATGGGCTCATTTTTATAAAACCTTTTTCTTGTCTTAGTAGCCCTTGAGAACTAAATAAATTTTTTGTGTATCAGTTATTCTTGTGCCCCCAGTGAAAAAGAAGAGATTGCCGGATACTGAAATAAAAATTAATTACTACTTTCAAACGAAACTTTCATGCCAAGATTGATCCGCCTGCCTACATCCCAGGCGCTGGGGTCTCCTAATTCACCGCCGATCTTTCCATCTGAAGCTATCCAGAGCACATTGTATTTATCAAATAAATTTCGTACGTCCAGATAGGTCATCAACGAAAGCCTGTTGCTGATAGTCCAATTTTTAAAGATTTTCATATCAATATAAGATGCAGTTCTCATACGAGCATTGTTGGGTTTCATCTCAACTGCTAAATCTGCAATATAACCAGTTCGGGACGGATAATAGGTATAGGGTCGCGGCGAATGCCAGCGCCAGAGCAGATCCAGTCCGAATTTATTGGGAACGCCAACAAAAATATCGCCGACAAAAGTCTGGCGCTGATCCCAGCTTAAATAAAATTCCTCATTGGGAACGGCAAATCCCCAAATGAAATAGTTCAATCCCTGATCAATACTACCGCTGAGACCCTGGGCGTACATGTGAGTATAGCTTACTTTACCAGAAAGATAGTTGCTATATTTTTTTTCGATTAATAACTCGAAGCCATTGGAACTACCGCCTGCCAGGTTGACAAATTGGGTAAAGCCATCATCTTCTACTTTGCTGTCCGAAGCTAAAAATGTTTTGCTGTCCACCAGACCGGTAATGTCTTTATTGAAGTAAGTAAATGAAAACATCCAGCTTTCCTCAATGGTTCGTTTGTAGCTAAGTTCGATGGCGCGCGTTCGCTCTGGTTTGAGATCCGGATTACCATAGAGCGTTTTAATCCCTTTTTTTAAATCAAAATTCAATCCAGTAAACAGATAATCGAACATCGGGACTTGAAAAAAGAAGCCGTAGTTGATAAAGAAGAAATCATGTTGGGTAATGGGAAAGGAAAAGCCAATGCGGGGGCTCACCTGAGATTTAATTGACGCTGGCGCCCAGCTTTTAATCTCCTGCTCATAATCTTCAGCCGAGACTGGAATCCATTCCACGACCGGACGCTGAGCGCGAGGATTGAGAAATTCATAACGAATTCCGAGGTTCATAACCACAATATCATTATCAATTTTGTTTTGAAGATAGAACGCGCCCTGATAGGGTCGATAATGATAGTAACTGCTGAAATTCAAAAGTTCACTTTCGAGCAAAGGTTTGCCCCAGAACGACTTCTGCGGCTCGTATTTGACCAGATCATTTTCGAGATCAAAATATTGGAATTCCAATCCAGCTTTGAGTTGCGCAACGGGATGATATTGGGCAGTAAAATCGCCTTTCACTAAATAGCTAATCTCAGTCGCATCCTGCCACCACAAGCGATTGCCGGAAAAGACGAAATAATACCAGGGCAATTCGTATTGATACGGCTCCATCGATTCCACTTTGTTTTTATCGTTCTGTCCCATTTTGTGCACAATCTGGTAGCGACTGAAATTCAAATTGTAAAAGACTTTTGGTGAAAGGGTATGAACAAAAGATATGCTTGACCGAATGGATCGCTTGGACTGTGGCGGCAAGCCATTTAGATTATAACGCCAGCGATATTCGTACTGCTTAATATTCCAATCAGACAGAATTCCCTGGAATACGAATCGAACATTATTAGTGAAATTGAAATTGAGTTTTCCAACCAGGTTGATGTTTTTTTCCATGGGTGAGTCAAAATATTTTCTCAGATCCTGCCACCATCGGGTATCCGATATTTGAATATTGGAAGACAGGAAGTATCCAATTTTATTTTGATAGACTGGGCCGGAAAGTAACAGTTCCCATTCACTTCGCTTATCACTTTTATCCCAGCCGATATGATCATTAATCAATCGGGTTTCAAAATCATGAGCGGGTCCGCCAGTTTTGGTTACGATATTGATAATTCCAGACATGGCATGACCATATTCAGCGTTGAATCCGCCAGTTTGCACCGTCATTTCAGCCACAGAAGCCTGAGGAATTTCTGAACCAGCGCCCCCTTCCATAAACTCCTGAACCGGTAAACCATCAATCAGATATAAGGTTTCGGTGATTCTTCCGCCGCGAATGTGCATGTCGTGGGTCACCCCGGGTTGAAGCGCCACTACATCGCGATAAGAGTTGACCGGCAATTCATCGATTTTAGAGCTGCCAATAGCATGGGTCGTTCCAGTCACATCCTTTTGAATCAGCGGACGCTCAGCCGTAACAACAACTCCAGTGCCCAGGTCAATCACCTCGGCGATCATCTCAATTTTAACTTCTGTTTTTAAATCCATGATGATGTGAACGTTTTCGATGATATAAGGCTGATAGCCGATCATTGTTGCTTTTACCTGATAAGCACCGGCCGGAATGTGATAGACTGCAAATTTACCCTCAAGATCACTGATTGAGCCAAAAGCGGTCCCTACTAACAGGACATTCACGCCAGCGAGCGGCTGCTGAGTCTTTTTATCGATCACCTGTCCTTTTAGAAGTCCAGTTATTCCAGCGTGAAGATTTTGAGCCGATAAGCTAATTAGTAGAATGATAAATGTCAATCGAATTTGTTTCATAAGGATTATTTTAAAACTTTTTAAATTATAAGCCGATTAATTTGGATTAGAAGGACAGGGATTATGCCAGGGAAGCCAATAAAGCTCACGACATTCAAATTTCGGTATAAATCCATATGTCGGGAAACGGTAATGAATATTGAATTCCAAAATTGCTGTTGTAATAGTTCGATAATCTTTAAAAATTTGAACTTCTGCCTGTGCATATATTTTCTTGGTTGGGAACGCAACCACGGTATCCTCTGGCGCTAATATCGTTGTGTCACACTCACTCTTTAAATAATATTGAAAAGGCTTCTCATCGGAAATCGCTGAGTCTGTAACCGTATAGCTGCATACGATCCAAAGGGGGATAATTGTATGAGTAAGATGAATACTTTTTCCCTCGATGTCCTGCTGCTCCCACGTTAGCTTATTTCCAGTATAGAAACTGATCGAATCCCCTGGCGGGATCGCTAATGGACGGGCGGATAACGTGTCCGTATAAATCAATTGGCCACGCCAGGTTTCATTCGGATCAGCCGGCCATAAATCTAACTTTATGATAATCCACTTTTTTCCTTCCAGCCCTTCATCAAAATCGTTATAAAGTTTGACAACAAAAGGCACGCGCCATTGGGAAAAATACTCATATTCTTCAAAAGACATTTTTTGGGGCGGAATTTTATAACGATTATCCCAGTTATTTTCCTGAGCAAAATCTAATCGTCCGTTTTTGGTTTTAAGCACTGCTTTAAGAACCTCAAGCCTCTCTGGTCCTTCAGGAATTTTCTCTGAGCAGGATAAAGTCA
>JAEAME010002295.1_pt1 | contig 11427 bp, 12 predicted proteins | sample 8958731 | NCBI WGS metagenome assembly JAEAME01 (sample SAMN16933194, study PRJNA681113) | bioreactor sludge metagenome | isolation source: anerobic bioreactor sludge (Control) | place: India:Bengaluru | collected 2018-10-24 | reverse complement strand
ATCCTTCTGCAAGACCGCTTATGATAGAAAAAGCCGCTTCAAGGATTTTATCCATGTTATCCAGTAGCACCTGAACAATCAGGAGTATGGCTTCAACTATGGACGGTATCAGCTCGGGGAGTGCCGAACCGATACCTTCCACAAGAGCAAGTACCAGCTGCAGGGCCGCGCTGACGAGCAGCGGTAAATTATCAACCAAGGCATCTACTATTGTCATTAATGCGTCTACCGCAGCGGGAATCAGTTCCGGTAAAAGGTTAAGAAGCGTCTCCAGCACTTGTGTGAACAGACTCGTTACTGTTTCAAGCAGCATAGGAAGAAGGTCACCGACCGCTGACAGGATTGCGTCCATTGCCACGGGTAAAGCAGATACGATATTCTCCAGAACCGGTACTATATTCGCAACCACCGACCCAAAAGCATCGACAAGATTTCCCGTCAGGTTCGTTATGTCTGCGTCCGCGTTGCCGAGTCCCGCTGTGAAAGAACCGAGCGCTGCCTGAAACATGCCGATTGAGCCGGATATTGTCTGAGTCGACTCACGTGCAAAGTTGCCGGCGTACTGTTCGGTGTTCTCAAAGAACATCTGCATGGCGACCTCGGCTTTCTCTGCTTGCGTCGCTGAATTCCATGTAAAGTCAAGTCCTTTGGCGAGGGCGTAAGCTTCAATGTTGGTTGCATTCATGGCGACGCCGAGGTTGTCCATCATGGAAAAATTACCCTTCGCCGCACCGGTGACAGCATCCATTGCCACCGACATATCTATACCCATGACAGACGCCATATCCGCCGCACGCTGCATTGCTTTTTCGGTCAGCTCGAGTGACTTTTGCTGTTCTATTCCCGAACCCTGAAAGAGCGCACCCATTTTATTGGCTGTGGCTAGGTATTCACTTTGAGATATTCCGAGGTTCTTATATGCATCCTCGCCGGTCTTCTGTATGTTGGCGGCATATTCGCCGAAGACAGCTTCTGAGCCACCGAGGTTCTGCTCAAGCTCTGCGAACTGAGTTACAACCTCTTTTCCGAGTTTTATTGCCGCCGCTCCTGCTGATACGGCGACAGCACCCATAGCCGCACCGACACCTTTGAGCACGCTGCCGAGCTTCTCAAACTTCGAACCTGACTTATCTGCTTCGTCAGCAGTGTCCTTCAGCTCATCGCCAAGGTTGTCGGCAGAGTCGGCGGACTGCTTCAGTTCTCGCTCCATGTCGTTCAGCTCAGCTTTGGCGTTATTGAGCTGTATAGCCCAGTTCTTAGTGCGGTTATCATTCTCACCGAAGGAGTCGGAGGCGTTCTTAAGAGCCGATTCAAGGGTTGAGATTTTCTCTCTCTGCGCATCAATTTCTTTATTTAGCACTTCGTGTCGGGCTGAGACTGCTTTGACGCTTTTATCGTTCTTATCAAACTCTGAGGAAACCAGCTTCATCTCCGAACCGAGGACCTTGAAGGATTGGTTTATTTCACGGAGTGCATTCCGAAAATCCTTCTCGCCTTCAAGGCCTATGCGGAGGCCGAATGTGTCATATCCCATAAGTTTAGTTATCCTCCAATCTTCTCAAAAACACTGTAAAATTCATAATAAATCTGAATAGTTCTCGATTACTATTCGCATATATATCACACCGGCTTATGTAAACTAAAGCAAATATCGCTTAAAAGGTGCCTATATTGCCCCAAAATTCCCTTATACTCGGTTTGAATTATTTCGTCATCGCAATTTTCATAGATAGAATTATCCGAGGAGTTTTCATAAAACACTCGGATTTTATTATACTTTCAGAGGGTCAGGAGGATAACAATACTTATGGGATATGACACATTATCCTACATCTCGGATAATGTGTCGGGCATGTATGATCACCTCCTGTTTCTGACATAAGAAAAGGCACTCCCTAAGAGTGCTTAATGTTTAATATTTTATTAACATTGGTGGTGTTTATTGTAAATATTGCCTTAGTTAAATACAATACCAATGCATATGTGCTATAATATTATTAATGAAAATTACAACATATTTACGAGCTCTATGATAGGTCCTGCGCCACGCTGCATATCTCGTGCCGCGGTTTTAAGATGGGGTGACTTTTGCCTTCCGTGGTGTTCTATAACAATGGGGGAAACGTAATGAAAATGTTTGCAAGGGTTGTTTTACTTTTTTTAATTCTAAGCCTGGCTAGTTGTTCAGACATTAAGTCCATACAAATAGCAGACTTGGAGGATATTAGTGTTACCACTGCCGTTGCTGGCATGAACGAAGCTGAAACTAAAGCTGAGCCTGTTCCAGTATGGTATTATTATACTGGAACGCGCGACGGTAAGCAGGTAGTATATGGAGAGAAGGATTTTAATGCAATTATTATCTGCAACTGCAATATAAGTTTGCCGGTAGGAAAGCTGAATTATAGCATTCTCCTCAGCCAGGCCCTAAATGCTGGTTTCCCGGACGATACATTATATCATGTAGCCTTTTATATCGCATCTACTGAGCATACCTCATTGCTTGAGGATGAGCGAGCTAACAAGTATCGAGAAGGTTTTGGTTTTGTGTGGTTAGATGAGATATTTATGCGTGAGAATCTGAGTTTAAAAGTTGATACCACCCTCATAGGACCCAGTCAAGGAATTTATTCATCCTCGGATCTTGCACGTGATATCAATCCGGAGGATTTCGATCCTATTTATACTGATGTTATTAATGAGTACAATAGTTTCATGAACACTTCTGGCTTCTGGGAGTTTTCAGGAGCTTTCTGGGATGATTACGGACAATGGATTAATAGTAAGCGTAATGAGTGGTATGTTTTATATAATCAGCAGCATGAGTACATCTATGGAGAGGTATTAGAAGCTTTCCGCGTTCAGTTTATCTCGCAGTTTGGCCACGAGCCTGATTTAAATAAGATGGAAGATGTGCTGTCATTTGAGGAGTTCAGAAAAGTGAATAGCGAGTACCATGAAAAAATCGAGAACTGGTCTGAACAGATGAATGCTGTTTTTAATCAAGTAGCTGTTAAAATTGACCCTAGGATTGAGGAATATCATAATTCACAACAGTATAAAGATTTCCGCAATATGTATGAAACACTAACAGCGAAAATTGCGGAAGCTGCGAGAAACGAATATCTAAGTGAACTGGACACGGCCGGGATCGAAGCTAGTTATTGTCCGGAGATCAGGTATTATGATGTGTATGTTACAGGTGCGCAGCTTAAGTCTCCTGAAACACTACCCTTTGGTGCTTACGTATGGCTGTTACCGGAGAATAAAGCTGAATAGGTTATAACGCACAACTGTGCATACAATGTCAACACTAATATACATGACTTATTTGGGAACTATCTCATCAATCCCATACTCCCTCTTCACCTTCGCCATCCCATGAAACTGCCTATATACCTCCCACTGGTCGAGCAGGTGGCCTAGCGGCATCAGCCACACCTCCTGCTCCGACCTGTGCAATAGCGACACGCCATAGAAAATCAGTCGGGCAAACAATGCGTCATCGTTTATTCCTGATGAGCTGTCTGCCCGACTGCTGCGTTTTTTGAGGATTCCTCACTCTCAATACTCCTCTTCGTGCCTTTGAACATAGCTTCCAGGATGCAGTCCTTATATTCAGCAAGCTCAAAAGGAGAGGTCAGCAATTCCACTGCTTCCTCTGTCAAGAGTGGCTTTTTATCTGAATTCTGCAGGTTGTGAATCATAATCCCCTGATTAGCGAGCAGAGTAATGAGCCAGACGATTTCCGATAGTGCATCCTCAAATTTTTCTGACTTCATCAGCTTGTCGCCAAGATTCTGAAGCCCGCCATAACGCTTTGCGATCTCTTTTGTCGCCCGGGTGGTGAGGACAAGCGTGTATTCCTCACCCCCTATTTTTATGCTTGCAGCTCTGTCGTTATCTAACATCTGTCACCTCATGCTGCAGCTATGTTGGCTAGACCGTCAAGCCAAGCCTTGGCTTCAGCTTCTGTGGCAAATGTAGCTTCAGTTTTCCATACACCGGTTACATCGGTGAGTATCGTTCCTTCAACGGTCGGAGTCTTGAAGCTTATAGACTCACCCTTGGTCTCAAGGCTCTCACCCGGAATACCGAATTTCACCTTAGTAAACCATATTGCTCTGTACCTGCGAACACCGTCGTTTATGGTAGTAGCATAGAAACCAACTCCCACAAAGGAGCCGTCGTCCGTACCCTTAGCCACAAGTTTCTGATTCGGGCCGGCATCAATAGACTCAAGCGTATGGCCTAATATAAGGCTCAGTGTTTCATATGTTATATGATCTCCGTTAAGGGTGAGCTTACCGGACTTGAATTCCTTTATGTTCTCGACAACCCTGTCGTCAGCATATAGCTTACCCTCGTTTGTTTCAATTGACAGATCTACCTTAATAGCTCTTGACATGACAAGACCAGTGCCATATGTAGCAGTCGTGTCAGTCTCTGTCAGCTTTGAGCAGATTAAATATTTAAGTCCTATCTGCGGCATGTTCATTCCTCCATATTGTAATAAGTCGCCACATCGATGGCGTAGTTAAAAAATCCTGTATCATTTTCATAACCAATATACCGGCGGTCGGTTATAACAAAATCAGCTCCGAGGAGTATCCTCACAAGCTGATTCTTTCTTTGTATGTAGTTTTTCTTACTGAAAAGAGATATCCTTACTTCCTGAGTTTCAAGCTGTGGTCTATTATCACCATATACAGAAAAGCCATCTGTAAGCGGGGTCAGTACGACATACTCATCCGGAGGAATACCACTGAAAACACCGGTCTCCACAGGAAGAATGGTTGAGATCAGAGAATTCAGCTCATATAATATATTCATATCTTCTCTATCTCGCTCTCAAGTTTTCTGGTCATCGCATCAATAGCTGCGCCCTTGGATTTGCTTTTAGCGAGCTTCAAAAATGGGCGAGGCGGCTGACCACTCTTTCCGTATTCGATGACATTGGCTATCATAGCGTTGCTTCTTCCATCAGGACGATTTTCACTGAACCCGACCTTAACATTAAAATTCCCGTCCTTGTCTTGTTTTGCAGGAGAGATGCCAAGAGCCGAGACCAGCTCACCGGTAGAACGGCTTTCTGTTTTTGTATTATTACCTATAACAGACTCAAGGTTGCTTTTCACTTTTTCATATACAACCTCAGCTCCGGCTTCGAGCACGCGCGGTATTATTTCATCAGTCTTATCCGCAAGCCTTGAAGCTTTGAGGAGGAAATCTTCTGGAAGACGAAAATCAAACTTCGCTATCGCCGCTCACCTCCCCGGAAACGCTCACAGCTAATATTTCGAGATACATACCCCTGTTTCTAACGTTCTCGACCGAGTATATGTTATAGCGTTTACCATCACAGATAATTGCGTGCCGGGTGTTCAGCTCGACTCCCGGAATACACCGAATCCTGAAAAAAGCGTTTACCTCACCCGACTGCGACATATTCCGCCACCGCTCGGTTGAGTTCTTCTGCTCGAAATATGCTCTGACAGACGCAATTACTGTTTCGCCGTTTGTTACGAAACCGTCAGCATCCTTGATCAGCTCGGTTGAGATAATATCTATTCGGGTACTTAATTTTCCAATGCTCATCTTACACCTTCCAAAGACGATCTATTCTCAGCAGCGTATTCACAGTATTCCAGGTTTGCTGCCCGGCCTGTACATTATCCGCAAAGAAGCCGCCGGTGCTTCCATCCCGACTTTCGTAGAAGTGAGACGACAGCATAATGACGGCTTGCTCTGTAGTAGGCGGCATAGTATGTTCAGAGTAGTAGTTCTCGGGCAGGTGCTGATAGCTTTCCGCATAATTGACAGCGGCGGATATGTACAACTGCAAGAGCTCATCGTCCGCCGAATGCTCAACTATGAGATTGAGTTTTACCTTTTCAAGTAATGTCATACCACCGCCCCCCTCTTTATCCTTCTGTGTCCGGAGCCATAAGCCCGGCTGCCTTAAGCTTAGTCAGCAGAGCGTTGAAATCCGCCAGAATACCGGCTATATCCTCAGCTGTGCTTAACGCCTGATTTTCTGCGACAGGTGATTCCGGTACAGTAGGGTATGTCGGTACATAGAGTTTCCCGTCCTCACCGATTTTCGCCTCAACGGTGTCACCAGCTTCTTTAGGTGCGGCCTTCACACCGCCCAGAGCAACTTCGGAAGCGGGTGCGGCTGTAGAGGTAAGCCCCGTGACCGAGGCTCCCTCCTTTATTTCCAGCGTCCCACCGATTACAGTTTTAGCACCGCCCTGTTCGGTATAGTTCGTAGTATTATAACTCATGCCGCTTCTCCTCCATTACGCTTTCTGCTGAAGCAGTTTTATTGCTTCGGAAAGTATCAGCTTGCCGTCAACACGCTGAGATCCACGGAAGCCTACCTGACCGGTCGCAGCAAAGAGTTCATCGAGTCTCTTGAAGGATCTCCCCTGGCGGTCAGCGATCCAGTAGTATTCGAAATCCCCGAAAGCGATGGTCTTATTGGTGGCTGCGATCTCCGGCATATAGCGGGAAACCTTAACCGGACACCCGAGTATTGTGTCGGGAGTGCCGGCTACAATTGAAGGCTGCCAAATGTAAGACCCGTTACCATCCTTAAGCTTGCGGATATACTGTACCGTAGAGTCGTTCATGAGCCATACGGCCTTCTTACGGTAAGGAATACCGAGGCTGTGGTATGTACTGATGATTTCATCACAGGTTATAGCGGCCGCGCCGGCAGTGGTCACACCAACCTGGGCTCCACCGGTGGCACCCAGAATACCAGTGGGCTTGCCGGTACCATTTCCGGTGATAAAGGCTTCTTCCTCGGCGTTGCCGATACGACGTGCGAACTCGGAAACCATATACGCCTCAAGGTCGAAGGCAGAGTCGTTCATGAGTTCCTCGGAAATCTTAATCATGGTTCCGACCTTGTGCGCACCGATGGTGACCTGACCGAAGGCCTCATTGCTCTCCTGATAGGAGCCGCCCTCAGCTACCCAGGAAGCGGCGCCATGAGAGGTAACGATAGGAATCAATCGGTCACCTGAATTGGTGCGGATAATATGGGCCATAGTACGGAAGATGTTGTTCTCCTCCAGAGCCTTTACAAGAGTCCGTTCAAACTCAGCCGGCACAAGGTAGCCACCCTCCGTGTCGGTACCTTCGGTCAGAGCGTTCAGGATTTCAGCAGTTGGAGCCTTGGTACGCATGGCGTTCCAGAAATTCTTCTTATAGCCGTCGCTTGCTCGGCCACCCTTTTCATCCTGATTCATCCCATTCTCGGGTTTGGAAGTGAGCGGGGTGCTAAGGGGCAAAGACATCTCACGATCCAGTGCCTCTTGCCGTTCAAGTCGGTCGATTTCCTTACCGAGAGCGACCACATCGGATTCCATTTTCTCATATACAGTATTATCCTCAGCTGAGATAAGTCCGTTCTCTCCGCGCTTGGTATCAAGGAAAGCCTTAGCGGCTTCCCATGCTTTTGCGCGCTTCTCGCGCAGGTCTAAAATTTTGTTCATAGTGTGTTTCCCTTTCATTATTATATATATTAGTGCTGTATCACAAAAAGCCGCTTATATAGGTCGTCTGCTTTGATGCCCTTATCTGCGGCTTTTTCTTCGATTGGTTTTGCAGGGGTTGCGTTTTTTACAGATTCTTTCTGCTGTCGGCTTAGTTTCAGCTTATCCAGCAGTGAATTGGTGACAGCGCGACGGCTGAAAGCGTATGTAACATCATCATTCTGTACCCGCTTTTTCTCATCCTCAAGAATCCCGTCGGCAAAGCCGAGCTCGATAGCTTTTTTGGCATTAAGCCAGGTCTCGCCATCCATCATATTGGAAAGCTTGGTACGGGAGAGATTTGTTTTGATTTCATACGCCGTTAGAATTGACTCCTTAACCTCGGCCAGCATTTCTATTGCTTTCTGCATCTCCTCACTGTCACCGATTGCTACAGTGAGGGGGTTATGCACAAATAACAGTGCGGTGGGCGCCATAAGAACAGTTGTGCCAGCCATGGCAATTACCGATGCAGCTGACGCGGCAATACCGTCGATCTTGATTGTAACCTTTCCGGGATAATCAATAAGCATAGAGTATATCCGGCTCGCTGAGATCACATCCCCACCCGGCGAGTTCAGCCAAATTACAATGTCCCCACTGCCGGCTTCAAGCTCCGCTTTGAAAGCACGCGGTGTAACTTCATCGTCATACCAACCGCCGTCATCAGCAATCACTCCGTCGAGGTATAGAGTTCGGACACCCGAATCTTCATCGCGTGTCCAATTCCAGAAAATCTTTGCTCCCGGAAACTCCCGGGATAATTTAGGATTCATTATTTTTGTTCCTTTCGTTGTTGTTTGAATATTTTTCGCTCCAATCACCAGCTCGGGCTAAATCGACGAGCGCGCCGTTACATAGGTACCTGTTCCCGCCCAACTCTTCAGGTATAAGATCCATATTTTCTAGCATCCTCACATCATTTGGTGACATAAATCCGTTTTGTATACCAATTGAGTACCCCTTCATGCGTCCTTCATAGTCGCCTCTTAAGAGGCCGTCTACATTAAATTTTATAAACACCGTTGGTTTCTCACTGTTTGATATCAGTGCCCGGCACATCGACTGCTCCCATCGGATTAACCAAGGATCGAGGGTGTATTTTACGAATTCGAGCGATTGCTGTTCAATGTTCGAAAAGCTGCTCTTCTCCAGGTCTCCGACCATATGCGGGGGTACTCTGAAAATACGAGCAATCTCATTAATCTGAAATTTCCGTGTCTCCAGAAACTGTGCCTGCTCTGGCGATATGCCGATGGGCTGGTACTTCATGCCCTCCTCGAGGACACATACCCTGTGGGCATTACTGCTCCCTTGATATGCGGAGTTCCAGCTTTCCTTAACTCGCTGTGGGTCTTTGATTGTTCCGGGGTGCTCCAGCACGCCACCGGGAGCGGCACCGTTTGCGAAGAATTTTGCTCCATATTCCTCTGTGGCAATCGCGAGTCCGACGGCGTTCCGGGCCATAGCTATTGGGCTGTAACCTACAAGTCCGTCAAACCCTAAGCCGGGAATATGCAGAACATCGGAAGGAGAGAGATATACCTGATTGTCTTTCCCGAGCGAAGCAACATCATCCGAACTCCGCTGGTACAAATAGAAAAGCCGGCCGGATGAATCACGGTCGACTGTCATTTTATTTGGCATCAGGGGGTAGAGAGCAACTACCTCTCCTTTAGCGTTCCGTATGATTTGAGCATATGCGTTTCCCCACAATAAAAGATGGCTCATAAGCGTTTCCCGGAAAACGAATGAAGTCATCTCAGGGTTCGGCTCATCGTGGAGTGATCTATATAAAGGGTGGCTCAGGTATTTCTCCTTGCCACCCGAGTCGTTATACTTATATACGTGAAGCGGCAGGCCGGCCAGCGTCTCGGACAAAATCCGCACACACGAATACACCGCCGTCATTTGCATCGCGGTATGCTCGTTTACTGCCTTGCCCGAACTGGTACCACCGAAAAAGAAGTCGTAGCGGCTGCCGATAAGGCTGTTCTGGGGCTTATCCCGTGAACGGAACAACCCTGAAAAAATACCCATAAGACTTACCTCCAAAAAAAGTTACAGCCAATCGGAATATTCTGCTTGACAATACCTCCAAACGGCTGTATAATAGTTGCATCCACATGGATGTAATTATGGAGGTATAAAAAATGGAACAATTCAGTTTAGACGGATTTCAACTCGTTCACATGAGCAACAAAGGCATATTACAAGAGCGCCGCGTAATTCTTGGTATGACGCAGCGGCAGGTTGCCGAGAAAGCAAAAATACCGCTTCAGAGTTATCAGAGATTTGAAAGCGGCGACCGTAACATTAAGACCGCCTCTTTTCAGGTTGCCTGCCGTGTGATTGAAGCATTAAAGCTGGACATTGCCGGTTTCTTTCATAACGATTATGTTTTCGGAGAACGGGTTCTTGAATCGAAAGAAGGACTGCGCTATGAAAAAACAGGCAAACTCATCGATGAGGATGTTATCGAAGATAATCAGTCAAATAATGAGTAAGCCACGGTTGTTATAGACCGATTCGCTTGTATCATTTCCACACCTTATCGCTCTATCCAGCGCCATAATAGTCGCTACCGCTCCATCTATCTTCTCGGTGGACTTTTCTTTATCCGGCTTTATATTCCCTGCCGGGTCAGTGCGAATAAAAATGTTATCCATCATCCATCTGAGAACCGGCTGACCGCCGTGAGCCAGCTGCTTACCAAGCGTAAGCCGCATAAGCTCCTTCGTCGGTGAAGACATGTCCTTGAAACCTTGTCCGAAAGGTACTACCGTAAAGCCCATTCCCTCAAGGTTCTGTACCATCTGAACAGCACCCCAGCGGTCAAATGCTATTTCACGAATGTTGTATTTCTTACCGAGCTCCTCAATAAAGGTCTCTATAAAGCCATAATGTATCACATTCCCTTCGGTGGTCTGAAGATACCCTTGTTTCTGCCAGAGATCATAATTAACATGATCCCGCTTGACTCTCAGATCAATATTATCTTCAGGTATCCAGAAGAACGGGAGTATATAGTACTTTTCATCTTCATCCGCAGGCGGGAAAATGAGAACAAACGCGGTAATATCAGTGCTGCTTGACAGGTCAAGACCTCCGTAGCAGACTCTTCCTTCCAGCTCTTCCGGGTTTACCGGGAACGCACAGGCATCCCATTTCTCCATCGGCATCCAGCGTACAGCTTGTTTTACCCACTGGTTGAGTCGTAGCTGCCGGAAACTGTTCTCCTCGGCAGGGTTCTGCCTTGCCGACTCAAATGCCGCTTTGACTTTATCCATACCGACGGTAATACCGAGTGACGGATTTGCTTTCTTCCACACAGCCGGATCTGTCCAGTTGTCTTCCTGTGCGGCACCATATATAATAGGATAGAAAGTGGAATCATGTTTTCTTCCGCTTAATATATCCAGTGCTTTCTGATGTACCTCCCAGCATATGCTGTTCTGGTTATCTCCGGCGGTAGTAATAAGAAAGTACAGTGGCTGCATACGTGCGTCTCCGGAGCCCTTAGTCATAACATCGAATAGTTTTCTGTTTGGCTGGGTGTGAAGTTCATCGAATACAACACCATGTATATTGAAACCGTGTTTTGAGTATGCCTCGGCCGAGAGCACCTGATAAAAGCTGCCGGTCGGAAGGTATATAAGACGCTTTGTTGAAGCAAGAATCTTAACACGCTTATTAAGAGCAGGACACATTCTTACCATGTCGGCAGCGACTTCAAAAACGATAGACGCCTGTCCCCGATCTGCAGCACATCCGTATACCTCTGCCCGTTCTTCTCCGTCGCCACAGGTGAGCAGCAGAGCGACAGCGGCGGCAAGTTCTGAATTATGAGTTGGCACCATAGAAGATCCGGCTAAGTACTGAT
>JAEAME010002294.1_pt1 | contig 11432 bp, 9 predicted proteins | sample 8958731 | NCBI WGS metagenome assembly JAEAME01 (sample SAMN16933194, study PRJNA681113) | bioreactor sludge metagenome | isolation source: anerobic bioreactor sludge (Control) | place: India:Bengaluru | collected 2018-10-24 | reverse complement strand
GACAACCCTGCTTAAGCAGCATCAGTTCAGTATCGGTGCGGACGATAATCTGGTTGATATTACGGATAAGCTGCAGGGTTTCATTCAATTCAGTGATCCGGGTTTCCATTTTCTTGTGTTCGGTGATATCTTCATACAGGACCTGAACCGCCGGTTCGCCGTTCCAGGTTATTTCTTTGCTGCAAGCACGTAAGTCGCGGCGTTCTCCGTTCTTGCGGGTTAAGGTCATATAGTACCGTGATGGTATTTTCCCTGACTTACGTTTCTCATGGAGGGAGTCAGTATAAGCGATAGATTCGGGGGTGAACCGTTGGGTTAATGGGGCATTCAATAATTCTTTGATGTCGGCATACCCCCAAATATGCAGCATGGTCCGGTTGATATGCAAGAGTTCACCGGTCATAGAGATAATCTGGATGCCGAAGGGTGACATCTCAAGGGAATTGCGGAAATTTTCTCTTTCGCCAGCAAGAGCGGATTCGATTTGTTTCCTTTCTGCAATATCGCGAATTATGGCGACCATGCCCACAGGATTCCCCAGATTATCCCGGAGAACGGAGGCGTTGGTCTCGACCCAGAAATGTTGGCCGTTTTTCCGCAGAACAGGATATTCATGAACACTGATATTTTCCTGTTTCAGAGTAGCCTTAAAGTCATAGACCATTCGCTCCCGGCCTTCCGGAGCGACCCATTTCAACATCGAGTGGCCGACAATTTCACTATCGTCGGAATACCCAAAGATATCCAGGATTTTTTGGGAGGCGAAAGTAACAGTCCCATCGTGGGAGATCATCACGATGCCGTTCGGGCAGGTCGCAACCAGCGTACGGTATCTTTCTTCACTGAGGCGGAGTATTTCCTGGGTGCGTACCCGTTCCGTGACGTCACGGATGATCATGCTGGTTCGGTTTTCACCATACCCGTTGGTAAAAAGTACCGTACTGGTCTCGCCGATCAAACGGGAGCCGTCTTTACGGACAAAGGTAAGCTCGCTTTTTGCTTTTCCGGTGCGGGTTCTCTCTGCGAGTGCTGCGGCTAAATGCGGATCTGAAGGCTCAATAATACCTTCCCGGCCGATACGGCAGATTTCTTCTTCACTGCGCCCGAGCATAATGCAGGCGGTAGGATTAGCTGAGAGAATCTGACCGTCCGGGGAAGTAAGCAAGATTGCATCATTACTGTTCTCATATAACAGCCGGTACAGTTCTTCTTTCTTAAGTGCAATCTGTTCTTGTTGTTTACGCTCAGTCACATCATCATATACAGCGACGATTTCGCCTGTAGGCAACTTAAAAACATAATTCTCCCGCCATCCGGTAATGCGCTGGTCTTTATAGTTGGTTAACGGATGTTGTTCGCTGATTCCGGTTAACCAGACTCTACGGAAAGCATCCAGGAGGCCGAATTCGACAATACCCGGAAAAACATCGGTCACACGGCGGCCAATCACCTGTTCACGGCTGACTTTTTCACTTTTCTGGGCTGCCTTATTGAAATTAACGACAATAAAGTCACGTCCGTTGTCTACTGCCTGGTAGACAGCGATACAGCTGCTGATGTTATTAAATAACTCGATGTATTTACGTTCATTTTTTTCCATGGTGGCACTGATCTGTTTGCGCGGGGTGATATCGACTACGATGATTCCAGCTTCGGTAACCTTGCCCGAATCACCTATCTGAGGTGTTATAGAAATATCCAGCCAGGCTTTATTACCGTCTTTCTGAGATATTTCCATCTCATCCTGCCACCGTTTTCCAGATAACAGGTGACTGATGAGCGTCTGCTCTTTCGCCCGGGTGGTGGGAGATTTACCGAATAATGCCAGGAAGTTACGGCCAATGAAATCTTCAGGGGGGTATCCATAGAGTTTACATGCTTTCGGATTTGCCCTGGTAATCAAACATGAAGAATCAATAGACAGATATCCAATGGGGGCTTCTTCATATAAAAGACGGTATTTTGCTTCACTTTCCCGCAGCCTGGCCTCCAGGAGCTTGCCCTCACTGATGTCCTGCGAGATGAGGCAAATCCCATCCGGGACAGGTTCGATAGTTAAGGCAAACCAGCGGTGGGAACCATCGGGGTAAATGAATTCATGATCCACCTGATACGTTTGGCGGCCTTCCATCACCTGTTGCAAATGTATAAAAAATTCAGTTTCTTCAATGCCGGGATAGGCTTCCATCATCGTCCGGCCGAGGATCTCGGTGCGGGTGCGTCGGCAATGTCGGGCAGCCGCCTGGTTGACAGCAAGGCAGCGCCAATCAAATCCAATCGTCTGCCGCCCTTCGAACCTGTTTTCTCTTGTTTGCGGTTTTCGTTTGCCGGTACTGGTTGTATGGGTTTTTCTTGAAACGGTTTTCCTGGTGCCGGCTAATTCGGGATTTTCCGTACTTTGGGGTACTTCACCGTTGTCTTTATGCGCTGTAATTGTTACACTGGCGGTTCTCACCATGATCGGTCTCACATCGGGAGTGATTTTTGTGCTTCTTCAACAATAATATCGATTTCTGCCTGGGCGAAAATCCGCCACCCTCTGCGGTCACGGCGGTTTGATTCATTGATGATACCCTGGTCAAGCCACCGGAGGAGGGTAGACCGGCTGATACCGGCCATCCGGGCAGCTTCGCTGGTTTGATAATATAGTCTTCCGTCAACTTTGATCGGCATTTATATCCTCGCACATGATAAGAAATAATCATCTCTGACCTATGTCAAATATATCATGGCTGTGGCAGCAGCAAAATTACCTAAATGTGCTATTAGTAGTAACCAAATAGTACTACGGTACTGTGTATATTTTTGACATGAGCAACCAGCAGGACATGGCGCCAGTATGATTTAACAAAGTATTAACAATAGTTTAATCAAGCGTTAAGGCATTTAAGTTACTATAGTGTTGATGAGTATTGGGCTGCTGCTGGTGCTGGCACTGGTGTTAGGAGCGGAATTTACCAACGGTTTAACCGATGCTGCGAATTCCATCGCGACGGTAGTCAGCACACGAGTGATTTCTCCCAAAAAGGCAGTCATCATGGCTGCAGTGTTAAATATGATGGGGGTATTAGTAACCGGTACGGCGGTGGCGGCAACTATCGGTAAAGGGATCGTACGGCCGGAGATAATAACCCTGGAAGTCGTTGGCGCAGCCATGCTGACCGTTGTAGTATGGACAACGGCTGCCTGGTTTTTCGGGATCCCGACCAGCGAAACGCATGAATTATTAGCGGGTTTGGCGGGGGCAGGGCTAGCCTGGGCAGGACCGGCAGTGTTATTAGGGGACGGCTGGATCAAAGTCATTTTAGGTTTAGGCATGTCGACAATACTGGGTTTTGGCCTGGCTTTTGCAGCAATGGTTGCCATTTACTGGCTGTTTCGGCGGATGAACCGCATTAAAGCGAGCCGCTTGTTCGGCAAATTGCAAATAGTATCGGCGGCTTTCATGGCCTTTAGTCACGGCTCTAATGACGGGCAAAAATTCATGGGAGTATTCTCCCTGGCTTTATTTTTAGGCGGGGTTTTTCCGGAATTCCAGGTTCCATTGTGGGTAGTATTCTTATGTGGTGCGGTGATGGCGCTGGGAACAGGACTGGGGGGGTGGCGTATCATTCGGACGATGGGTGGAAAAGTAACCCGCCTGGAACCGGTACATGGTTTTGTTGCTGAGACGGCTGCGAGTACAGCTATTTTACTGGCCTCGCGGTTTGGTATCCCGCTCTCGACAACCCACACCATCGGGACGGCGATCATGGGGGTGGGGGCGACCAGGCGGTTGTCGGCGGTTAATTGGGCAGTCAGCCGCCAGATCATTGCTACCTGGCTGCTTACATTCCCGGGTTGTCTGGTGCTGGGTTATGTTTTTACCTGGTTATTCAAGCTAATTTTCTGACGTAACAGGGCTCATTCTTTTGATAGGCCGGCTACTAGAGTCTATACTATAGGTCATGACAGAGGTGGAAAAAATACTGGTTGTCGAGGATGACCGTAACCTGCAAGATACCCTGAAGTATAATTTGGCGAAAGAGGGTTACAGCGTATCGGCCGCATCGGATGGTGATGAAGCCCTGGAGGCAGCCCGCCGGGAAAAGCCAGACCTGATCATTCTTGATGTGATGCTGCCCAAGTTAAGTGGTTTCGAAGTATGCCGCATTTTGCGTAAGGAAACTACTACTCCCATACTGATGTTAACGGCCAAAGCGGATGAAGTAGACAAGATTGTAGGACTGGAGATAGGGGCTGATGATTATATGACCAAGCCGTTCAGCCTGCGAGAACTACTAGCGCGTACCAGGGCGATGCTGCGGCGCTCGAAGATGGCTGGTGTTAACCCTGCCGGTGAGACGGTATTGAAGATAGCCGATATTGAGCTCGACCCGGCCCGGCACCGGGCTGCTAAGGGTAATAAGACGCTCGAGTTGACTCTGAAGGAATTCGAGCTGTTATCGTTTCTAATGTCAAATAAAGGGATTGCCTTCAACCGGGACCGGTTGCTGCAAAAAGTATGGGGTTATGATTATTCCGGGGATACCCGTACGGTAGATGTCCATATACGATGGCTGCGGGAGAAGGTGGAGGACAATCCTAACGAGCCGAAATTGTTATTAACCGTCCGGGGTATTGGATACAAACTCGGGGGGTGAATTTGTCACACAGCCTATATTGGAAGATCACCATTCCTTTCATACTGCTGGTGCTGGTGGGGATGGGGGTATTGGGGACATACATTACCGGTACCATCCGGAACACTGAGACCGGACAATTGGAATCTCAATTGAAGGTCGAAGCCAGCTTGATTTCGGAAATCGGCCGGCCTGGTTTTTCCGGGACTGGGGCAACAGATGACCTGGACGACATTGCCAAGAGCCTGGGCCAGCAATTGAATACCAGGATTACCTTCGTGGCTATGGATGGGACGGTGCTGGGTGATACAGAAGAAGAATCTGCAGTGATGCAAAACCACGCTACCAGGCCGGAAATCGCAGCGGCCCTTCAAGGGGAAACCGGGCAGTCTATCCGGTTCAGCATTACCCTCCGGGAAAACATGATGTATGTGGCTGTTCCGGTGTTGGACCAGGGCCGGTTAACGGGCGTTGTGCGAACTGCCTTAGCGATGACAGAAGTGGAGGAAATGGTTAACCGGACGACGATGGCGGTAATCCTGGCGCTGGTCATCACGGCTGTACTGGTTGTCCTGGCGGCAGCGCTGATATCACGGATGATCACGCGTCCGGTTAGACAAATCACAGCCGCCGCCGAAGAAATGGCGGCGGGCAGGCTTGGTGGGCAGATTACCGTACGGACCAGTGATGAGATCGGCCGCCTGGGGCGTGCCTTCAACGAAATGTCGGCAAACCTGGATAATACAATGAACCAGGTTTCTTCCGAAAGAGCCAAACTACAGACAGTGCTTAATAACATGGCCGACGGGGTGATGATGGTGGACCAGGAAAATCGTATATTATTGTCTAACCGGACCATGGAAAAACTTTTTGGTTTCCAGGAAGCAGTTATGTTAGGGAGACCATTGATCGAAGCGGTGAAAGATCATGAGATAGATGAAGTACTCAAGCAGTGCCTGAGAACCCAGCGGATGGCTACCGGGCAGTTAGAGATGAGCCAGTCAAAACGCTTCTTGAGGGTGGTAGCGGTGCCCGTCGGTGAACAAAAGCTCTCCTGGGTACTGCTGTTATGCCAGGACCTGACTGAGGTCCGCAGCCTGCAAACAATGCGGCGGGATTTGATCGGTAATATATCTCATGAGCTTAGAACCCCACTGGCGGGGATTAAAGTTATGGTGGAAACCCTCCAAAACGAAATTACCGCCAATGATACTGCCCGGGATTTCCTGATGAGGATCGATGGTGAAGTGGACCGCCTGACACAGATGGTATCCGAAATTACGGAATTGTCGCGTATCGAAACTGGCAATGCGGCTTTTAATATGGGGCCGACAGATGTTAACCGTTTGGCCGGAGAAGTAGCCGCCCAGATGGAGCCCCTGGCGCAGAAGGAACAAGTGGGGCTTTCCACGAAGCTTGCGGCCAACCTCCCGGATATTATGGCAGATGCCGAGCGGATCCGGCAAACTCTGATCAATCTGGTACATAATGCCATTAAATATAACCGGCCGGGTGGGTCCGTGGTGATTTCCACCGATACCGAAGCTGGTGCGGTGACGGTAAAAGTGACCGATACCGGGACCGGCATCTCCACAGAAGACCTGCCCCATATCTTCGAACGTTTCTATAAAGCGGATAAAGCACGTTCAAAGGGAGGCAGCGGCCTGGGCCTGGCTATTGCCAAACATACTATTCAAGCTCATGGCGGCAGTATCAGCGTCCAGAGCCAGGAAGGAAAGGGTTCGACTTTCATTTTCAGTTTACCTGTCAGGCCGGAAAGACCGTAACGATTTAACATACTTTTAACAAAGCCTTAGCACTATTTTATCCTCAGGCTGGTATCGTATTAGTCAGGCAGGAGTATAGTGCCGGGGCTTTTTTTTTGCTAGACAGTGCCGTTAAGAAATTCACATACTTTTAACATCTACTTCATTTGTCTTTAAAGACGGGGGCTTATCCTGAAGATAGGGAGTTCGGAGCGCTGCGAAAAAGATTACAGAACATTAAAGATAAGGAGTACAAGATTTTGGACATAACCAAGCGTTGGTTAGTGCCCCTGTTAGTCCTACCGTTACTAGTATTCAGCTTGACCTCATGCGGCGGCAATGCGGCCTCGAACACTATGCCGGCCCAGGCTGGAAAGCTGGAAGGTGCCGGTGCGAGTTTCCCGGCGCCGCTTTATACCAAGTGGTTTGACGAATATTACAGGATCACCGGGGTAAAGGTGAACTACAATCCGGTGGGGTCGGGCGGCGGTATCAAAGCAATTACCGATGGGACGGTAGATTTCGGCGGTACCGACGGCATCATGACCGCCGAACAGATCACGGCAGCGCAGGCTGCCGGCGGCCCTATTTTACATATCCCGATGACCAGCGGTGCCGTAGCGGTGATTTACAATATCGACGGGATAGCATCCGGACAATTAAAGTTGACCGGTGAGGAGCTGGCGGATATCTATCTGAAAAAGATAACCAAATGGAATGACAGCCGAATCACCAGCTTGAATCCAGGAATACACCTACCGGATAAAGATATCGCCGTGGTCCACCGCTCCGATAGTTCCGGAACTACTTACATCTTTACCAACTACCTGTCCAAGGTTAGTGAGAAATGGAAGGCGGAAGTGGGCAACGCGACCTCGGTAAGCTGGAAGGGCGATATCGGGGGGGAGAAGAATGCAGGTGTCGCCGGCCAGGTGAAGCAGATACCAGGGGCAATCGGTTACGTTGAATTAGCCTACGCGGTACAGAACAAGATCACCTGGGCTCAGCTTAAGAATGCGGCCGGGAACTTTATTGAACCATCCCTGGAAGCGACGACAAAAGCAGCCGAAGGGGTTGACCTGCCGTATGATATGAAGGTAATGATCACTAACTCGGTTAATCCGGATGCATATCCCATCGCCGGATTCACCTGGATACTGGCCTATATTAACCAGAAGGACCAGGCTAAAGGACAAGCCCTGGTGAATATGTTGTGGTGGGCGGTACATGATGGCCAACAATATACCTCTGCGCTGGACTATGCTCCCTTGTCAACTACTGCATTAGCCAAAGCAGAGGCCTTGATCAAGTCGATTATGTACCAGGGACAGGCAATTAAGCAATAAAGATAAAGAGATGAAAAAGCAGAATGCGGGATGGCAGGTACCACCCTGCATTTTGTCTTTCCCCCGCTCCAGATGAACATCAGTAAACAGGAAGTGAATGGATAGAAATCCGGCACAGCAGCTGAATAGAAGAAAAAAGCGTTTCGGGGACAGGGCTTTCTCCGGGATGACGCTTGTCTTTGCCCTGCTGGTGCTGGCGGTACTGGCGGGATTAGTCATCACGTTAAACATCGATGCCCTGCCGGCGATCCGGCAATTCGGACTGGGGTTCATATTTGGTACAGCATGGAATGCGGTTACTGGAGAATTCGGTGCTCTGCCGGCGATATACGGTACATTGGTAAGCTCGGCCATCGGATTGTTGATCGCGGTGCCGGTAAGCCTGGGGGCGGCGATCTACCTGGTAGAACTGGCGCCGCGCTGGATTAAAGGACCGGGTGCCTTTATCATCGAGATGCTGGCCGCCATTCCCAGTGTCATTATCGGTTTATGGGGTTTGTTTGTCCTGGCTCCGTTTATCGGTGACCCGGTGCAAAAATGGCTGGGACAATACCTGGGGTTTATTCCGTTTTTCCAGGGACAGATATTCGGTGGCCTTGGTTTCCTGTCTGCCGGGATCATCCTGGCAATCATGACGATACCCATTATTACGGCTGTCAGCCGCGATGCAATCAATGCCGTCCCCGCCCAACAGCGGGAAGCTATGCTGGCCCTGGGGGCGACCCGTTGGGAGATGATCCGGCGCGCGGTACTGCCTTACTGCCGGTCAGGGTTGGTGGGGGCGGTGATTTTAGGATTAGGCCGGGCATTGGGGGAAACCATGGCAGTCACCATGGTCATCGGCAACAAATATGCCATCACTCCCTCCTTATTTTCTCCGGGTGCGACGATTGCCAGTAAGATAGCCGGAGAATTTGGGGAAGCGAGTGGTGCGCTGTTTACCGCCAGCCTGGTGGAACTAGCCCTGGTATTATTCGGGGTGACGCTGCTGGTGAATGTGGTCGCCCGCCTGCTGGTCTGGCGGATGACGGCGATAAAAGCTGGGCGTGAATAATATGATACACGAAACAGGTTATAGGCGGCGGAAATGGTTGAACCGCTTGATGCTGATCCTGAGTGGGGCAGCGGCAGCAACAGCGATACTGGTACTGACTTTGATATTAACCTATACGTTGATCAACGGTATTGCTTATCTGAATTTCGACCTGCTTACCCAGGCAGCGAAACCTGCCGGCGAAGCCGGCGGCGGCATGCGCAATGAAATCATCGGTACCGCTGTCCTGGTCCTGTTAGGATCCGTGATTGCGGTCCCGGTGGGTTTGATGTCAGGGATTTTTTTGTCTGAGTTTGCGGGCGGCCGGATGGCGGCGGCGGTACGGTTTGCCGCCGATATCCTGTCCGGAGTCCCTTCTATTATTATCGGGGTATTTGCATATGCCATCCTGGTACGGCCGATGCACTCCTATTCGGCATTATCGGCAGGCTTTGCCCTGGCGGTCATCATGATACCGACGGTAGCCCGTACTGCCGAGGAATCTTTAAAATTAGTACCGAGTACGATGCGCGAAGCTGCCTTAGCGCTTGGGGTCAGCCGGTGGCGGGCGGTGGTGGGGGTGGTGATCCCGGGTGCATTGACCGGTATTATCACCGGAATCATGCTGGCAGTAGCCCGGATCGCTGGCGAAACAGCCCCGTTATTGTTTACTGCCTTTGGCAGTTATTTCGGATTCCAGGGTTTGCCGGAGCCGATCGGTGCCCTGCCGATGCAAATATATCGTTATGCCCTTTCGCCGTATACCGACCATAACCAGCAAGCATGGGCAGGTGCTTTTCTGTTGATCCTGTTGGTCCTGGGGGTAAGTGTGGTGGTGCGTTGGGTCAGCAGCCGGAACCGGAGATAAAGAACATTTTAAGTAGGTAAAAATGATGAGTAATACCACCATAACCCGGAATGAGCTTTCGCCTGGCAGAGAGATAACCGGGAGTAAACAACGGGAAATACTGGAAATCCGTAATTTACATGCCTGGTATGGTAATACCCTGGCGGTGAAAAATATCAACATGAACATCAAAACCAGGGCGATTACGGCGATCATCGGGCCTTCCGGATGCGGGAAATCCACCTTTATACGTTGTTTGAACCGCATGCACGAAGTTTCACACGGCGGCCGGACTTCCGGCCAGGTCTTACTGGATGGTAAAGACCTGTATGCCCGGGACGTTGATGCGGTGGCGATACGGCGGCGTATCGGAATGGTTTTTCAAAAACCGAATCCTTTTCCCACGATGTCGATTTTCGATAATGTCGTGGCTGGAATCAGGCTATCAAAGTGGTGGTCCAGGCGTTGGGAACTGCAGGATATCGTGGAACGCTGCCTGCGCCATGCGGCTTTATGGGATGAGGTAAAAGACAAATTAGGAGAGTCGGGGACATCTTTATCCGGGGGACAGCAGCAGCGTTTGTGCATTGCCCGGGCACTGGCTGTTGAGCCGGAAATGATACTGATGGATGAACCATGTAGTGCCCTGGACCCGGCCGCGACTTTAAGGATAGAAGACCTGATGCGCAACTTGTCCGAGCAGTATGCCATCGTGATTGTTACCCACAATATGCAGCAGGCCGCCCGGGTGTCAGACATGGCGGCTTTTTTCATGATGGATACCGACCGGTCCGGCATCCTGGTGGAATATGGGCCGACATCTAAGGTTTTTACCGCCCCTAAAGATAAACGGACGGAAGACTATATTACCGGCCGGTTTGGCTAAAACCGGGAGGACGAGATTATGGAAATGCGAACCGCATATCACAAGAAACTCCGGGAGATCCAGGACGATATCCTGGTGATGGGCAGTATGGTGGGCAAAGCCATACTGGATTCTATTAAAGCGCTGAAAAACCGGGATCTGGAAATCGCGAACCGTATCATTGCCGAAGACCAGAAGGTGAATGAAAAAAGGTACGAGGTCGAAGAAAAATGCATCCAGCTTATTGCCACCCAGCAGCCGATGGCCAGCGATTTAAGGACAATCATGGCGATTAACAGCATCGCCACCGAGATCGAGCGGATCGGCGATTATGCCCTGGGCATTGCACGCATCGTCATCATGATCGGCGACCAACCGCCGTTGAAACCCTTGATCGATATCCCGCGGATGGCCGACCAGACGGTTGATATGCTGCAGCGGACACTGGAAGCATTTATCAACCGGGATGCTGCGACTGCCCGGAAAGTAGCCCTTGAGGATGATACCATCGACCATCTTTACGATCAGATATTTCGTGAGTTACTGACTTTTATGGCAGAAGATCCCCGGACGATTACCCGGGCAACCCGCCTGATGTGGACAGCACATAATCTGGAACGTGCTGCTGATAGGGTGACCAATATCTGCGAGCGTATTGTATTTATCGTCAACGGAAAGATGGAAGAGATTGGGGCTTCGAAATATTAGTCTCCCAACTCTCCCACCTGATAGGGACAACTAATTATTGAGATACGGCTACCGATGGGCCAAACAGAGCTTTCCAGTCATCGGTATACACGTTGATGTCAGATTTAGCGGGTAGTTTTTCCACCCACTCGAATTCGGCCCCGCAGTATATACAACGGGCATTGCCGCGATTGGCATTATCATAGATCTTTTTCACGTGGCGGCAGTTCGGGCAGCTGATTTCAACTAGTCTCTTGGCTGGCCTT
>JAEAME010002293.1_pt1 | contig 11436 bp, 10 predicted proteins | sample 8958731 | NCBI WGS metagenome assembly JAEAME01 (sample SAMN16933194, study PRJNA681113) | bioreactor sludge metagenome | isolation source: anerobic bioreactor sludge (Control) | place: India:Bengaluru | collected 2018-10-24 | reverse complement strand
CCTGCTGGCCATCGTAATGCTGGTGACTCTATTCGGCTGCCAGGAGCCGGCTGCTGAAAACAACAACTGGTAAAGTTGAGATGACCGGTGCCGGTCCATTATGGATCGATAATGTCATACACAAGGCTTTTGTGGCGGTTGACGAAAATGGGACCGAGGCCGCCGCCGCGACAGTAGTAATTATGGCCGGAGCCGCCCCGATACAGTATGAAATCATCGATTTCACCATGGACCGTCCGTTTATTTTCCTGGTCCGGGACATTGAGACCAATACTATTCTCTTCGTGGGAAGGGTGGTAAACCCATTGGAATAAAGACCTGCCATAATATGTCCTTGCAGCTATTCAAACACTGCTTGCGGTGGATCCGGGACAGGCGTAAAATCATCATTTATTGTACTTGAGAGGAGGAATTTTCAGTTTGAGCAGTGATTGTGAATTCATAACAAAATGCGGGTATTACAAGAAATACGGGGGGACGGGAGCGAAGGTGCACCAGGACTTACTGCAAGAATATTGCCATGGGCAAAAAGGTTCAACCTGCCGCCGGAAGCAGTACCGGAAAGAAAACGGGAAGCCGCCGGTAGATGAAATGCTGCCGACAGGCGAGATGATCCAATAGTCATGCAGATACAAATGTTGGCCCCCTTCTCCCGGAGTGGAGAAGGGGTTTTTTTTCGGGAGCACAGGTATTCTGTTGGCACGTGTAATTATCATGAAAGAAGCGGTGACTGATATACTGAAAGCGTAAAAAATGTGGGGAGATCGAGATGAAAAATATTTTGAAGCAAAAGGTGCAGGCGAACGAATCAGTGATCGGGACGTTCGTGGAAATTGGGCATCCGGATATTACGGAATGGCTGTCCCGGTTGGGATTCGATTGGATATTGCTGGATGCGGAACACGGGCCGTTAAGTTTTGAGACGATGCAGCAGATGATGCAGGCTATGGAGGGAACCGGGTGCGTGCCCATCGTGCGGCCGCAGTGGAATGATCCGGTACAGATAAAGCGGATCCTGGACATCGGGGCTTATGGGGTATTGGTCCCGTGGGTGAACAACCGGCAGGAAGCGGAAGCGGTGGTGCGGGCATGCAAGTACCCGCCGCAGGGCATCCGCGGCTACGGGCCCCGGCGCATCGGCATGCTGGACACGGACTATTTCAACACCGCCAACGATGAAATATTGATCTCGGTGCAGATCGAGACGCAGACCGCCCTGGATAACCTGGATGAAATATTGGCGGTGCCGGGTATCGATGCCTGCTACATCGGGCCTTACGACCTTTCCTGCAGCCTGGGCTACGGCATCCCGCCGAAATGGGACGAGCCGCGGTACCTGGCGGCGTTCGACCGTGTGCTCGAAGTGTCAAAAAAGCACCAGAAAAGTGCGGGGATATTTGCCACTTACGACAACATCGAGTGGGCACTGGAGAAGGGCTTCCGCTTTAATACGGTGGATGATGCGGACAAGTTCCTGGTACGGGGGGCGCAGACAGCACTGGAGAAGGTAAACAATTGGGCGAAAAAACGGCAGCAGTAAATTCAGATTTAGGAGTAGAGACTTTCAGCTAAAGTATTATCACTAATTAGTTATAGCCGTTGCCTTTTATAACACCCGTGCTATGATATCCAGCCTTCTGTTTTACCATCTTCTGGTTTGTGGTTTTTCTCTTGGTTATTTGGTCATTTTTAGGTAATTATTTCTTGTATTTTGATTATTCTTTAGGATTTAGAAATTAGGATTTTGGATTTGTTTGGATTTGAATTTCACTTTGTATTGTTTATAGCCGTCTTTACGTATATAATGGCGGCGGGATATCAATGTTAAAGCGGGACAAATATGTGGGGCGATGAAGGAGAACGTTATCCCCGGCGAAGGTTTTTCGACCGGTATGTGATGTTTGGTTTGGTGATCGGGCTTTTAGCCGGCGGCCTGATTGGGGCGACGATTGCCGGGGCGACGGGATTCTTGATCGGCGACGTCGTCGGCGGGGCTATCGGCGCTGGGGCCGGTTACCTGATAAAGCATAGTATTGCCAACCGCCCGGCAAAGTAACATCGCCGCCTGGCGAATTACGCGGTTTTAGAAATTTTTCCTCAGGTCCATCCCTTCATACAGTTTTGCTACTTCCTGGTAACCGTTGAACAACATGGTCGGGCGTCGCCCGTTTTCCCCGATATATCTTTCGTTAGCCTGCGACCAGCGGGGATGGTCGACGTCCGGGTTGACATTGGCATAAAAGCCGTACTCTGTTGGTGAAGCTTCCATCCAGGTCGAGGCCGGCATTTCGGCAACCAGGTCTATTTTGACAATGGCTTTGATGTACTTGAAAGCATATTTCCAGGGTACCACGAGGCGGAGCGGGGCGCCGTCCTGGACCGGCAAGGGCTTGCCGTAAAGCCCGGTCGCCAGGATCGTGAGGGGATGCATCGCTTCATCCATGCGAAGGCCTTCAACATAGGGGAAGTTGAGTATACTGGCCCGTTGCCCGGGCATATGGGCGGGGTCGAACACCGACTCGAAACGGACAAATTTCGCCGCCGGCTGCGGCCCGGCCTCGCTTAGAAGGTTGGCCAGGGGAAACCCGAGCCAGGGGATGACCATCGCCCATCCTTCGACGCAGCGCATCCGGTAGATGCGTTCTTGAGCGGGGAACCGCTGCCGGATTTCCTCCATCGTCCAGGTATGGGGGCGCTTGGCCAGGCCGCCGACAGACACCGACCAGGGAGTGGTGGGAAAGTCCTTTGCGAGGTCGGCGATCCCGGTCTTGCTGTAGGAAAACTCATAGTAATTATTGTAACTGGTCACATTTTCACAGGTGGTCAACTTATAACCGAGTTCGTCTGTTTCTTTCATGGCCGCTGCTCCATTACAAAATTCTTCTTTAGTCGAAGGCGAAGGCGCTCCACAGGCAGCCAGGGCAGAGAGGGAGGCAAGGGCCGCGCTGCCCGCCAGGAATTTACGCCGGGAGATATAAATTTGTTCCGGGGTGATCCCGGGTTGGTCTTTTTCCATAACCTTTTACTTATAAGCTTATATATATAAGTATATAAGGTGGAAGGGGAAATAATGAAAAAAGGAGCAAGCGGCCCACTCATCCTGAGCGTGTCGAAGGACGGGTCGCCCCCTTTTTGGAGACCACTAATAACGGCCGTATTTACGGGCCGCCGCCATCATGGCGCGGACGTTTTCCGGGCGTGCCTCATGGGTGATGCCGGTTGAGGTCGAGAGGATAAATCCGCCGTCTTTGCCGACGTCCTTGATCAGGTTTTTCACAAAGTCTTCGACTTCCGCAGGCGAGCCGACCTGGAGCAGGCCGTGGGGCACCCCACCCATGATGCAGGTATGGCCCTTGAGCACCGCTTTGGCTTTCCTCATATCGGTTAAAGCGAAGCGGGCTATGGTCTTGCCTTTAGGCAGCTGCAGGAGGTATTCCAGGCGCTGTTCCCAGTTGCCCTCGTAGAAGGGGACATGGATCATCCCGGCGTCAGTAACCGCATAGGCCAGCTTCTTAAAGGTTGCCCAGTAAAAGGTCTCGAACTGCTTGAGGGCCATGAAGCCGTCGGAGCCGCGGTGGAGAGCGGAAAAGATACGCTTGGGGTTGCCCCGCGGGGATTTCAGGGCAGCAAGGGCATTGTTGATCGAGCTCTCCAGCAGATAATCGCATAGTCTGGTTAATTTATCCGGGTAGCGGTACATGTCGGTCATCGTCCCAGCCATCCCGCGCAGGTAATCGGAAACGATATCGAAGGGCGCGGCCCCGCCGCCGTGCGACATGGCCGGAAAGCCGGCTTGTGCCAGGTCTTCATCGATGTTCCCGGCGGCTTTAGCGTATTTCGCCTGCGCTTTACCGGCTTTAAGAAGGGCCTGGAAAGCCGCGCTCACTTCGGGGTCGGCAAAGGTCGCGGACCGGGAAGCCAGGGTATTACTGCCCAGCAGGCCCTGCAGGGGAGGTAGCTTTGCCAGGGGAGCCATCGTTTTCCAGACACGGGGCAGGTAGCAGCGCAGGGTATAATCGCCGGGGTCGGAGAGGAAATAGTCATATTCTTCGGGCTTGAGCGGCTGTCCCTCTAGGAATTGATGCATGACATCGGGGCCAAGGCCGCCGCCGGCCCACTTGAAGAGTAAGGGCGAAAGGGCCGCCAGGGCATCGCCGGGGCCGCCGGCCTGGGCTGACTGGATGTCCGGTTCCAGTTCTTTGATCGTCTGGATGGTCGCCTTGCGCCAGGCTGCAGGCCGGTAATAGGAGTCAGCCACCGTAATGCCTTCGACGAACCGGACGGGCAGATAGTTCGTGGTGAGGACGACCGGCACGCGGTCGGGGACTTTCAGCGCCGCCGTATCGCGCAGCCGTTTTTCACGTTCTTCATATAATTCGGCGGGTGATTTTTTAGACATGATGTGCTCCTTATTAAAGGTCATTGCCGGAAAAGGGGGGTATGGCCGGATTCTACAACTACGGACAGGGGACGGTCAATCAAGCTAAATATATGAAAGATTCGCTGTTCGCCGTCATTCCAGGCGCGTAATTCGGCGGAGGAAAAGAAAAGCAAACAGGGAAATGGCCGCCAGGCCAATAGAGAAACTGCCGATCGCCCAGTCAGCCCCGATATTATCGGCCAGGACCCCGGCCATGAAGGTTCCCAGGTTGCTCAGCCCCATATCCATCATGTTGATGCTCATCACCCGGCCGAGAAACGCTTTTTCAGAATAAGATTGGAGCAGGGTACTGCCCAGGGTTTGGCGGCCGGACTGGCCGAGGCCGACAAAGATCATCAAACCGAGGGACAAGGCCATTGACTTGGAAAAGGCGAAGGCCGCCAGTGATATACCGAGAATAAAAGCACTGATCAGCAGCATGGTACCGCGTTTACGGTTCGGCAGGGAGGCGATGATCAGAGAACCGGCCATAGCTCCGATGCCGGACACGCTCATCAACAAGCCCATGCCGGTTGCCCCGACCTTGAGGATATCGTCAGCGAAAATTGGCAGCATCATTTGGTAAGGCATGGAGAGGATGATGATCACCAGGGTAAGAATCAGGATGGTGAAGATTGTACGGTCCCGCAGGATATAGCGCAGGCCTTGTTTGATATCGCCCACCGCGGAAGAACGGTGGGACGGGTCAGGAGTATCTACATCTCGGTGGGGATGGATAAATGAAGTGAGAAAAACCGCCAGCATATACAGTCCGGTCATGGTGTAGAAGATTGCCTCGAAATCAAAAGTATCAATCAGGAAGCCGGCCGCTGCCGGAGCGAGGAGGCGAAGTGTATTCATCCCCAGGCTGTTGAGGGCGACGGCGTTCATCACCTGGCCGGGCTGAACAACCTCCGGGATGATTGCCTGGCGGGAGGGCATCATGAGGGCCATGATCGTGCCCTGGAGGAAGGAATTAAATATCAAAAACCACCACGAGCCTTCATTTTCAGCACTGAGGTAACCGGTCGTCAGGGATATGGCAACACTGAAGGCGACTACTGCGGAAGCCGCTTGACCGATCTGGATGACGGTTTTTTTCTGCAGGCGGTCGGCTAGCGCTCCGCCGTACAGGGAGAGGATGATGGTGGGGATGGCGTTTGCCAGGGCCATTACCCCGAGCATCGCCGCTGAACCGGTCAGGCGGAAAAGGAGGAGGGAGCGGGTGACCATCTGCATATTCATGGCGGCCCACTGGCCGGCCATCCCGAAAAAATAGAAGCGGTAAGCGGTATTTTTCAGCGAATCAAAGGTACGGATGTTACGCAGTGAGAATACCAGGGAGCGTGTCCGCCCGGAGATATTGTCACGTTTGCGTTTCTCTTCATCATCGGCCGGGGGAACTCGCTTCATATCTCCAAATCCAACTCACAAAGCCTGAAATCAATACCGAAACATAATATGACCAAAGCAGTGGTGTCAAGAAAAGTTCATATAGGCAAGAGATGGCGTTAAGGGAGAACCCCGGTTGCGGGGAATATATGGATTTTTCCCTGACTTCGGAAAAATAGTGTCCCAGGTCATGTAATCTTGTAGGGGTGGATCTCGGATCCGCCCGCCCTAAGCCGGCTTTATCCGGTTGCCTGACTTAACAACGGGCTTAATTTACTGGGTTTTCTATTTTTCGGCGCCGCAGGAGAACGATACCGGAATAAGCCAGGCACAAAGCCATCAGGAGTACTGCCAGCGAAACGAACACCTGGTCGGGTGTATAGTGGTCTAACCCTATTTGTTCCAGGATATGCGGGATTTCCGGCGGATACGGTTTCAGGTACCAGAACCAGAAAGTGACGTTAAAGAGCCATATCCAGACCGCAGGCAGCACAAGAAGGACGAGTAGAAAGCCGCGTTCCAGCCAGTGTTGGGAGACGGCCAGCGCGAAAAGTACCAGCGGGAGGTACATTATGAGGTACTGGTAATTCACCCGGTAGAAGAGGGCGATGAAGAGGAGGATGCCGATCAGAGCGGCCTGTTCCAGCCGGATTTTTTTTACATAACACAGAACCACCGCTGAAATCACTGCCGCCGCCAGCAGGGGGATGCAGTAAACAAAAAGCCAGCCGGTGTTCAGGAACCAGGCTTCATGCAGGTAAGTCAGGAAAGCCCCTATCCCGCCGAAAGCATAACACAGGGGTGTCTGGTAACCGGGAGATTGGGCAGGGAAAAATACCGAACGCAGGTAAGGCGCCAGGTTACCGTCGAAGATGAACGGGAGGGAAACGATGATAAATATGCCCGCCGCGAGAGCGCAGTTTTCCACGAGGCGGCGGATTTTCATGTGCCGGCACAGGACCGCCAGCATGAGTAGAGCCGGCAGGGCTGCATGTTGCTTGGTAAGCACGGCCAATCCTGCGAAGATAAAACCAAGGCGGTCACGGCCTTTCAGCAGCAGGATCAATGAGGTCAGCAGGAGGGCCGCGGCGATCGCATCGAACTGGCCGAAGACGGCAGAATTATACCAGGCGGTAGGGTGGAACAGCCAGACAAAACCGAAGCAGAGTTTCTTGATCTTAGAACCGGGGATCGCCCATATCAAAAGGCCGCCGATAGCGAGGTCGGCCGCGATAATGGGCGTTTTCATGGCCACGCGCCAACTGATGTCTACCATGTCGGGAGAGGCCAGGCTCCCGGGGGCGGCAAAAAGGGCAAGGCGAAGGATGAACAACCAGAGCGGCGGATAGACAAAAGCCCAGCCCTCATTAGCTAAAAGAGAATCGTAGCCGTCGGCATACTGATAGAAATCCAGGCCGTGCGTCTCAAAGAGTTTGGCAAATCCCCAGAACTGGGAGACATCGGGGCCGGCGGAGATAGGAGCCGCCCAGAAACGTATATAACCCGCCAGTACCACAAATAAACCGGTCAGGACATAGAAAAGCCACGACCTTTTATCTAGGCCGGCATTAAGGCGGTGGTAAAACCGGGTGACGAACCGGAAGGGCCGCTTGATCATTTCGAGCACGAAGTTATTCTAACACCGGTAACCGCCTGAGTAAACCAGGACGAGCGGCAGAATGCCTGGACCCAAAATCCATCCCGCCGCTCATCGCTTGCCCCGTACGGCGAAAGAATTCTTTCGTATGATACGGGGGTGAGTCGAACCCGTAGCGGTAGATATTCCATCCTGTAGGGGCGGGTTTCGAACCCGCCCGCTTCTTCGACAGGTCAGGAGGCCTGTCCTACGGTACGGATTCTCATGATGAGTGGCCTCATTTTGGTAAACGGGATGAACCCATATCTGCGGAAGTAAAATGAACAAACATGTTATCTTCCCCGCTCATACTGAGCCTGTCGAAGTAGAGCGGGAGAAAAACCGTGGGCTTTTCTAAACGGAAAATGTGGTTAGCCGAGGTGTTTGCGGATCAAGTCGACGACCTGGGTGGGGTGGGCCGCGATATCGACGCCGACTTCGCCCAGTGCGGCAATCTTGCTCTGCGGCGTGCCTTTGCCGTCGCCCTGGATGATAGCGCCGGCATGGCCCATGCGTTTTTCCGCGGGGGCATTGAGGCCGGCGATATAAGCTACCACGGGTTTCGTCATCCAGCGGTCGATATACTCGGCCGCTTTTTCTTCCTGGATGCCGCCGACTTCCCCGACGATCACCACAGCATCGGTACCAGGGTCTTTTTCAAACAGCCGCAGAATTTCGGGCATGTTGGTAAAAACGACGGGATCAGCCCCGATACCGACGACGGTACTCTGGCCGTAACCGCCGTGGGCCAGGTTGATGCTGACTTCATAAGATAAGGTACCGCTGCGGGAAATGACGCCGATGCGGCCGGGGGAGAACATGTTGGCCGGAAGGATACCGATCTTGGCTTCCCCGGGGGTGATGATGCCGGGGCTGGTCGGGCCGATAACCTGGATCGGGCGGCCGTTGACGTGCTCCCGTATCTCCATGACATCCTGGATGGGCACATGCTCCGTGACCACTACGAGTAATTTAACGCCGGCATCGATATTGTCGAAAGCAGCTTGCTTGATTGCCGGCGGGGGCACGAAAAAGACGGAAGCTTCTACATTCTGCTTTTGCACGGCTTCAGCCACAGTATCATATACCGGGATGTCTTCCACGGTCTCGCCGCCTTTACCCGGGGTAACCCCGGCCACGATGTTGGTGCCATAATCCAGCATCCAGCGGGTCTGGGTCCGGCCGGTCCGGCCGGTGATACCCTGTACCATGACCCTGGTTTGACGGTTAATAAGAATACTCATAATTATTTCCTGAGCAGCTTCATCAGCAGGTCGATGCCATCTTCGGTCGACACACCGTCGACGACGTGGATCCCGGCGGCTTTAAAAATCTCCCAGGTCTCTTCCTGGTGGTTGCCAAGAGCCTTGGCGACAATCGGGATTTTTACTTCGTGTTCCTGGAGATAACGGGCAACTCCCTGGGCCCCTTCATGGATCGGATTGATACCGCCGTAGATATTGATGAACAGGGCTTTCAAGCCCGGTTTTTGCATCACCAGGTCCATAACTTTATAGAGGAGATCGGCCGAGATACCGCCGCCGGTCTCCAGGAAATTGGCGGCTTTGCCGCGCTGCCCGATGACATCCATAGTTGCCATACCCAGGCCGGCACCGCTGGAGATCATGGCGATATCGCCATCCAGTTCGACATAGGTAACCCCGATTTCCTTGCCTTTCCTTTCAAGGGGGTTCAGCATCCGGCTCTGCTGGTTCAGGTTAAGGTCGGTATGTCGGAAAAGGCTGGAGTCATTGATCTCGACCTTGGAATCCAGGGCCAGGAACTGGCCGTCGCCGGTGCGTACCAGGGGATTTATTTCGGCGATCGTGGCATCGTATTTACGGAAGACCTGGTACAGCTTGAATAAAACGGAGGCAACTTCGGTTTGTTCTCTTCCGCTGAGTTTGACTTCGGCACTCATTTGTAAAGCTTCGTCCAGGCTCAACCCTTTTGAGATGGCCAGCGGATGTGAGACGACGACTTCAGGGCGCTGCCGGGCGGTTGTATTGATTGCGACGCCGCCTTCGGCGGACAGGATGGCGACAGGGTAGCCGTTATAGTCATCGGGAGTGATGGCGAGGTAATATTCACGTTCCCCCTCGACTCTATGGGCAACCATGATGCGTTCTACGGGCAGGTCACGAATCCTGGCAGTAAAGATGCGCCGTGACAATTCTTCGACCTGGTCCAGGCTATCCGCCGCATGGACACCGCCCGCGAGATAGCGGCCGCCGGTGAGGACCTGGGCTTTCAACACAACAGGTAGGCCAACGCGGGCAGCCTGTTCCCGCGCTTCCGCTGGATTTGAGGCCAGCGCCGCCGCGGGAACGGGAATGTTTTCACGGCGGAAGAGTTCCGCACCTTCAAATTCATAGAGTCTCATGGGATTGTTTTTCCAGCATAACGCAAGCAATACGGCGGCGTCAAATAACATATATGACAGAAACCGGGAACATATTTCTTTACACTGAGTAAAAGACAATGATAAACTTTCAATTATAGACCATTTCCAATCTGTTTCGGAGGAGGAAGACGCATAGTGGGCCTGAGAACTGTTAAAGAATACCTGAAGTCACTGGAAAGCCTGCACCCTACCGCTTATATCCTGGGCCAAAAAGTAGAGCACGTTCACGAACACCCGCTTATCAAACACATGATCGCTTCGGTAGCGAAAACATTCGAATTCGAACATGACCCGGAAGGTAAGAAATTCATGGTAACCAAGTCGGACCTGACGGGTGAGGAAGTCAGCCGTTTTCTCAAGTTCTATACCAGCCCGGAAGACTTGATCGCCAAGGTCCATATGCTGAAGTTCATGGCACAGCGGATCGGCGGCTGCTACATGAGGTGTACCGGTATGGATGCCATCAGCTCGGTAGGCATCGAACTGTACAACTGCGACCAGAAGCACGGCACGAAATACTGGCCGAAATTCATCGAATTCGTCAAGGAAATGCAGCAGAACGACTACGTGTTGTTCAGCGGCGTGACCGATGTCAAAGGTGACCGGTCGCTGCGGCCTTCCCAGCAGAAAGACCCGGACATGTACCTGCGCGTGGTCAGTAAGGACAGCAAGGGCATCGTCGTGCGCGGGGCTAAGATACATCAGACCGGTTCGCTTTGCGCTCACTGGGGTCTGGTAGTGCCCACCCGTGAAATGCGGGAAGCCGATAAAGATTATGCAGTATGCTTCTCCTTCCCGGTCGATGCCGAAGGGGTGCTTCATATATACGGCCGGGGTACCCTGGAAGCCCGGGCTATGGAAGAATGTGACCTGGGGAATGTGGAATTCAGTAAATTTGCCCCGATGGTATTGTTCCAGGACGTCTTCGTCCCCTGGGAAAGGGTGTATCTGTGTGGTGAATACGAATACTGCGGCGACATGGTACGCAACTTCGGCAACTATCACCGGCATTCGCACGGCGGGTGCAAGTGCGGGGTAGGGGACGTGTTGATCGGGGCGGCCGCCACCGCGGCCGATTATAACGGCCTGCCGAATGTCTCGCATATCAACAATAAACTGGCGGAGATGCTGAAAGTAACCGAGGCGATATACGGTTGTTCGATCGCAGCCTCAGTGGAAGCCACCAGGACGCCGTCCGGCATCTATAACGTCGATCCGGTACTATCCAATACTTCCAAGCTGTATGAGGGTAAAGAACTGGCCGAAGTGATCCGCATGATGATCGAGATTGCAGGGGGTATGGTCGCAGATGTCCCGTCTGATAAAGACTTTGCCAACCCGGAGATCGGACCGCTGCTGAAAAAATACCTCAAAGGGCCAGAGGGAGTCTCCACAGAGGACCGGGTCAGGATCTTCCGGTTGATCGAGAAGCTGGCATTCGAAAGCCGGGATATCGTCTCCAACATCCACGGGGCGGGGTCGCCGGAGACGCACCGCATGACGGTGCTGCGCAATGCCAACATCGAAGAGAAGAAGAAGCTGGCCAAGAAGCTGGCGGGAATAAAAGAAGAAAAATAAGGCTTC
>JAEAME010002290.1_pt1 | contig 11451 bp, 9 predicted proteins | sample 8958731 | NCBI WGS metagenome assembly JAEAME01 (sample SAMN16933194, study PRJNA681113) | bioreactor sludge metagenome | isolation source: anerobic bioreactor sludge (Control) | place: India:Bengaluru | collected 2018-10-24 | reverse complement strand
GCAAACGAAGTTTGAAATAGGTTAAAACCCCGACCGTAAGGTCGGGGAAGTTTATTTCTTGCAGTAAAAATTCTTCTTTCGCCTGGTCAAGATGTTGTTGCTGTTGTTTTTCCTCTTCCAGTGAGGCGACCGTCTGATTGTGTTCCGCCACCCGGGCATTGACCCAGTTTACCAGTGAGGCCACATAATCAGCACAAAGCCGTATGTTGTCCCCATAAACGAAAACCAGGCGCAGGCTGTCTTTCTCGATAGTGATTTTTCTTTTCATACTGACAAGGGCGGAATCCCATTTGGCTAATTGTTCCTGCCAGATGTCGTCAGGTTCGCCGGAGAGTTTGATATAAAAGGCATAGCCGTCTTTGAAAGTGATGTCTTTCTCCAGGCGGTCACGATCAACACCTATAATTTCAACCGGTTGCGACTTACGTTGTATGATTCGGTTGCCCAGGTTGTCTGCTGCTGTAAAAGTGACCATGTTTCTCTCCCTGCCAAATTCAACTAATCACACCATAACTTACATGTAGGAACTCTACAATAGAACAATCGTAACGATAGTGGTAGTGAATTAGTAAGGAGTTAGACTGAGTTAGTCTCACAGGCAGTGAGAGAAATTCATCCTGCTGCCTGTGAGAACTGCAATATTAGTTACCGCTTAATCGGGAGTGGTTCCGAGGGCTTCCGGGACCTGGGGGGGATAAATGGGGAGGGGAGCATAAGCCATGCCGCCGTCGATCATCAATTCAGTAGCATTCACATAACTGGCTTCGTCCGAGGCCAGGAAGAGAATGCCGTAGGCGATCTCTTCCGGTTTGCCCATGCGGGGGATGGGCATGGAAGCGGAAATCAGCCTGGAGGTCTGTTCTGGAATACCGCCCAGCTCTTTCTCGATCTTTTCAAAAAGCGGCGTCCAGACATTGCCGGGATGCACCGAATTGACCCGGATATTGTGCTTGCGTAAAACGATGGCATCGGATTTGGTCATGGCACGCAGTGCCCCCTTAGAGGCCTCGTAAACCGGGGTGTCGCCGCCGATAACACCGTAAACCGAAGCGACATTGACGATGCTGCCGCCGCCCGCTTTACTCATATAAGGGACGGCATATTTGGTACAGAGGAAGGGCCCCTTTAAATTGATGGCCATTACCCGGTCCAGCTCGGCCTCCGGGATCTTATGGGCTCCTCCACGTGCCCCGCCCACCCCGGCATTGTTGATCAGGATATTCACCTTCCCGAATTTTTGATATATTTCCGCAAATGTTTTTTCCACTTCGGCAGCACGGGAGACATCCATCTGCCAGAAGGCAGCGGTACCGCCGGCAGCCTTGATTTCTTTAGCGACGCGTTGGCCGTTCACGTCATCGATATCAACGATGGCAATCACCGCCCCTTCCTTCGCCATCAATTTGGCGGTAGCTTCGCCGATACCGCTGGCAGCACCGGTAATAATTGCCACTTTACCCTTAACTCGGTCCACGAGACACCTCCATATCTGAAAAAAATCCTGCTTTGGTAGGAATAAGTGTAACAGAGTAGGGAAAAACATCCAATCATCTACAAAAAAGTAGAATGGCCACGGAGGAAATATAACACACTTTCCGGCTTCGTTGGTTCTACGGCGCGTATCACGTTATCACATTACTGCCGGCGGCGTACCAGTAACGAGGTCATTACCAGTCCGAAAAGGCACCAGCCGCTGACGACCGCGAAAGCCAGGCCGAGATTTACCGGGAGGTCGGTCAAGGTGCCCCGCAACAGGTCTGCCATATATTTGATCGGCAAAACCTGGTGTATTGCAGCCATCCAACCGGGAAGTTGTTCCAGAGGATACATGATCGGTGAGAATAGCATGATACCGAAGATAATGATCTGGGTAGCCAGTTGGGCGATCTCTGGCTTGGGAGCGGCATGGGCGATTGAATAACCGATAAAGGTCCCGGTCATGGCGATCAAAGCAACCGCGGGCACTACCAGCGGGCTGATTTGTAAACTGAAATCAAAATATATAGAACCTAAAAATAAAGATGCGATTACCCCGGGTAGAGATACCAGTATCCAAATCGTGGCATCGGCCGCGACATAGACTAACCTCGGCACGGGCAGCGACCACATATATTCGAAGGTCCCGGCCGTCCTCCCCAGGGCTACTACCTGGGGAACCAGGACTAAGCCTACTGTCAGTAAACTGATGGTGGGAGCACCGGTAGTCAGAAACCTGGCGATTTCCGGAGAAATCTCAGGATAGAAAAAACCGATGCCAATAATGAAACCGACCGCGATCATGAGCTGTACGATCAGGTTGATAGGTAGCACCGCCTGGTTGCTCAAGGCTTGCCATTTCAGCATCAGTCCGTAACTACGCAGCAACTGCGTCATGGTTCGCCTCCTTCGCCAGGGTTACCTGGACATCACCGTGTCCCAGCAGTTTAAGGTATATATCTTCCATGGTTATCGGGCCAACGGAATATTCCTCGGCAATCCCCTTTTCCTTTAGATCTGCTGCCCACTGGGTTACCGCACCGATATTTGATTCATTGAGCCTGGCAATGAAGCGGCGTCCTGAGGTGACCGTATTATTAAGGTAACCGGGTGTTTGCTTGAGGACAGCCCCGGGCTCGAGTGTCAATTCGAACCGCATGTTTTGGCCGTTATTACCTTTAAGAGAACCGGGAGTGCCCATGCTAATCACTTTGCCGCGGTCCATAATTGCCAGTCGGTCCACTGCCCGTTCGGCTTCAAGCACATTATGGGTTACCAGAAGTACCGTAGAACCCAAATTAACCATATTACGCACCTGCTGCCAGAGGAGACGCCGGCGCAGCGGATCGATATCGTTGGTAGGTTCATCCAGTATCACCACCAGGCCCGGTACCACGACTGCCATACAGAAAGCCACCAGCCGCCGTACCCCACCGGAGAATACTGCGGCGTTTTTACGCGACCATTCTTCCATTTCTAGATATTTCAATAGTTCTGAAGTCCGGTTCCGGACGTTGCCAGCACTACCGCCGCGTACCCGGCCTACCAGTTCAATAGCTTGCCGGGCGGTGAGTCCGCTGATAGGTACCTGAGTTTGAGCTTGAAAAGAACAAACCTGCCGGGCATATCCGGGGTGGGCGATAATATCGACGTTGTCGATGGTAATACTGCCCGCATCTGGCTTTACCAATCCCATGATTTGCTTGACCAGGGTGGTCTTCCCGGCTCCATTCGGCCCCAGTAAACCGAATATTTCACCACGTTCCAGGGAAAGCGATACATTGTCATTTACCCGTACGTTTTTGACATAAGATTTGCACAAGTTATCCGTTTTCAAGAGTGTGCTTGAAGCAATTTTCATGCTGGCCCTCCCTTTCTTGTAACAGCTATTTGGCTACTCTTTATCCGGTATGGAAGAACAGCTTACTCTTTCACCAGTTGGGAAGCGCCCGAGGTGCGGATGTTGCCCATGGCCGGATTGCCGCTCAGGTTGAGGTGAGATACACCGCTCAAGCGGGCATCCAGCCGTCCGTTAACCTCGGCCGAGAGATGGCTGGTACCGCTGAGTTTGATGGCCGCGTTGTTTACCGGAAAGCTGCGCAGGTCAAGGTGGTTAGCGCCCGCAGCCTCGATGATGGCATCTTTTGCTGAGCCGGTCAACCGGGCGTTGCTGGCTCCGGACAGCTTGATTTCAGTATTTCCGGAAATAATATTGCCGGCCGCACTGCTGGCCCCGGTAATATCCAGGTTAAAAGGTTCCGGAGAACTGAAGCCGCGTATATCCGCCCGGGAAGCCCCGGACAGCCGTAATCTCTTCAATACCGGCAGGGTAATCTTCACTCGTGGCCGGGCGCTGGTGATCTGGGCGATCCAGCCGATATGCCGGCTTTGCCGGACCTTCAGGTTATCTCCATCACGGGAAACTTCAATGTTGCGGAACATGCGGTCTTCGGCGTAAACGTTCACGCCATATGCTTCTGCCTGTTCGATTTCGACTTCAAAAGCACCGACCACTTCGACGCCGGAGAAGTCCTGGAACTGAAAATCTTCCGAGCGCCGGCTATTTTCTTTGCCACTGGTTTCGGCTGCCGGGATATCAATTACCGGTGGAGGGAAAGGAGGGGGAGGAGTCGGAGGCTGAGGGGAACGGCGTGATTCTTTCAAGCTGTCAATTTCAGTACGGAATTCAGAGCGGATGCCGTCCAGTTCATTCTTAAAGTCGGATTTCAATTCCGACTTCATGTTATCCAGTTCCGCTTTAATACGGTTAAATATCTGGTCGAGTCCAGAGGAATCCCCCGGTTTTTGCTCTTCATTACTCATGACATCCTCCCATAAAAATTAAAAATAAATTTAAAAATAAAATCTAAAACAAAATTAAATACTAAATTAATAAATTTGTCAAGGGGGTATAAAGGGGGAGTGAATATCACGATGAAGTATGATTACAAAATTAAGAAGGTCGTAATATAAGTGGTAAATTCAACGCAGGACAGCGGGTATGGGTTGTTAGCGTAGGTGATATTCCATACGGACAAAAGTATTCCTATCTGGCCGCAACCCTGGATGAAGGCGGCATACTGGTCAGCTTGTCCGGGAGTTGTCTGCAAGAGGTCGGGGAATAGTATAAATGCAGTTCACCTGAACTGCTGTCATTCTCACGGCCGCTGATGCCGATAATACTGGTATTGCTAAATGGTCCCTGCAAGCTCAAGCCACGCCCGGCTTAGAAAACATTTATGGCCGATGACTTGAACAGGAGATATATCGGTTGATTTTCCCGCAGCCCCATCTCTTCGAGCGTAGGTTGCAGCACCAGGCAGGTAAACTCCGGCGGTACGTTCACTGTAACGTAAGCGATCGAACCCCGCTCGGATATCCGGCTGATTGTTCCGGGCAAACTGTTCATGTCCTCAGCATCCGGTTTTTCTCTCGAAAGCATGATGTTTTCCGGCCGGATCGATGCATGGCATTCGCCGCGTATTGTTGTGGCTACCGCCAGCTTCGGCCCGCCTAAGCAGAAAGCGCTTTGCCCGCTGGTGGTTTCCTGCACTTCCCCTTCAAAGATGTTCCTGGTCAGGAGAAACTTGGCCACATGTTCTGAGGTCGGGTGGCGGAATACTTGCTGCGGCACGCCTATTTGTAATATCTGGCCCTGCCACATCACTGCCATGCGGTCACCTAAGGCCATCGCTTCTTCGAAATCATGGGTGACATGGACGGTCGGCAGGTTCAGGCGTTTATGCAGCTCTTTCAGTTCCTGGGCATAGGTGTATTTCGTCTCCACATCGACGGCACTAAGCGGTTCGTCGAACAGGAGCAGATCGGGTTTAATCGCGATCGCTCTCGCCAGGGCGATTTTCTGGGTTTCGCCGCCGCTGAGGTGGGTGGGGCTTTTATCCAGCAGGTTTTGTATGTGCAGGAGTTCGATGGCGCGGTCTACCGCCTGCTCCGTTTCCTGCCGTGATTTGAACCGGTACAAGAGACCGAAAGAGATATTGTCCCGCACGGATAAATGCCCGTAGACAATACAGTCCTGGTAGGCAAAACCGATTTTTCTTTTCTCCAGGTCCAGCGATGTCACGTCCTTACCGTTGATATATACCTGGCCGCTGCTGCTGGAGCGTAATCCGGCAATCGCCTCCAGGAGCACGGTCTTACCAGAGCCGGTCGGCCCGGCCAGGACGAAATACTCTTCGTCCTTAACGTCAAAAGTGACGTCCTTCAGGGAAAACGAACCCCGCTCATCGCATAAGCTTTTGATCTCCAGCATATTGCCATCCTTCTTAGGTTGAATAATTTAGTAAAGAAGTATTAAAGTGAATTTTAGAGTACTACTGAAGTTATACTCAATAGCTGTTTGGTACTGTTTGTGTTCCGGATAGTCTCAAATGGGTTGAAAAAAGTACTAGCTCATTTTCTGGTGATACGTCTGAGTTCGAATATGTTAGCTACTTCCCAGCTTTGTGGCCGCTGCGGCAGGGACTCTGGTTACCGGTTAATTTAATTGTACTGAAGGGCAGAAAACCACTGGTTTGCCCGTGGTTTTCTATTTAGGCGCGATATAAAGAAAAAAAGGAGACTATCTTCAGACTCAATCAAATTAACAATGACTGGTAATGATGAAAAAACGCGATACTTTACCGGTTACGAATATGAAATCGTTGATTGAATAAAAAAAATAATTAAGCCACTCTTCTTCTGGGCTGTCGTGTTAAAATAGGGAAATCAAGAATGAGAAGGTTGCATGATGAGCAGTAAATTCACTGTAGGGCAGCGAGTCAGGATCATTGGTGTTGATGATATACCGTATGGGCAAAAATACTCTTTCCTGGCAGCTACGCTCGATCAAACCGGGATAATTGAAGAGATAGAAGCGCAACCGGCCAGGTACGTAGTGCGCCTGGAGGAAGACGGCAGCCTGGTCAGTTTTTCAGAAGGCTGCCTGGAAAAAGCAGGATAAAGCAAACCATGCATAGCTGATTCCTGGTTGTACGCCAGGTATAAAGAACACCTTCAAAATGTCATCTTGGGCACAAGCGGAAGATACGTTTCCCCCGTATCCATTCCCGGCCGGAGCCGGGAATCCAGATTATGGATAACGTTGCATCATGCCAACATGGTGTTGGCATTTCCATGAGGATGACTTAGGGTTGCAGATTCATTCGGCTGTTAACTAATTGATTACTGTCAGTCACACCGCTTCTTATGAATGATAGTGCGGATTTTTTTAGATATGTTTATAACGATTGTCCGAATTTCTCTCTGAACACGATCTCATAAAGTTGTTTCCGCGGCCGGGCTTCAGGCTGTTCGGCAGCGTAGCCCAGCGGCAAGAGAGCCACACAGGCATAACCTTCGGGTACGCCCAGGACGGCAGCGGCTTTTGGGGCATCGAATGCACCGATATAAAGCGTGCCAAGGCCTAGTTCTTCAGCTTCCAGGACCATATTCTGAAGGGCGAGGGCAACATCGAACATATACCAGGACCCTTCTTTATCGGTGACCGCTTTGCCTTCTCTAAAACCTGCCTTATTCAATTCGGCGCAGGCGGCAATCACCACCGGGGCCTGTTTCATCACCACGTTATTACGGCTGCCGGAGGGACTGGCGGCGTCTGCCAGTTCGTTTTTAGTTCTTTCATTGCGGACGACGACAAATCGCCAGGTCTGGGTGTTAGCCCAGGACGGTGCCAGGCGGCCGGCTTCCATTATCTTATTTAAGATTTCCTGGCTGACTGGCTTGGGTTGGTAAGCGCGGATACTTCTTCTTTTCATGATTGCTTCCATCACTTCCATGGATATATATCCCTCCAACCAATATTTTCATACTCGCATTAATTATAATATAGTCTAACAGAGTAATTGAATAAAATACTAAAAACAGATATGCAAGGCAGATAGTATATTATTCGGTAAATCGCCTTTGGTGTAGAGGGACATGGAAAAGAAAGAAAAACTTAAGGGAAAGAGTAATCGCCGTATATCAGCTAAAACCAGTTCCCGGGACATCACCGGTAATGTCACAAATACCACCATTCAGGCCAGGGCATCACTGCACGCGGAGAGAGAAAATTTCCGTAATTCACTGGAGACTTTACCTTTTGGGGTACAGATTTTATCTCAGGATAGTGAAATTTTGTACCTGAACCGGGTGATGCTTAAAATGTGGGGTTATGACTCACTGGAAGAACTGAAGGCGGTAAGGTTGGAAAAAACGTTCACTCCAGGATCGGTGTTAATCGTCCGCCGGATATATAAAGAGCGTAAAGCTGGTATTATACCGCCGGTCCATGAATTGACGATGATCCGGAAGAACGGCCAACTGCGGGATTTACGGGTATATACCCAGGAAATACACTGGAATAACCAGCCGTGTTTCCAAATGATCTATGAGGATATCACCGACCGTAAAAAAGCAGATATTGAATTATCACGCCGGGCAATGCTGCTTGATGCCACTAATGACGGTATTCTGCTGACGGACATGGAAGGTAATATCCTTTTTGCCAATGAAGCGATTTGCCAGGCATATAAACTCAAACGGGAACAGATACGGCACCTGGATACTTTTGACCGGACTCTGATTAGCCCCGGAAATTACCAGGCCATGAATGAGCTGATACAGCAGCATGGCGCTACTACGCTTGAGATCAAACGGCTTGATCCCCAGGGGAACCCAAGATTTGTTGAGATCCGGGCACGCGTCATTCGTATCGATGATAAAGACCTGGTGATGAGTATTTCCCGGGATATTACAGACCGGAAGAAAATCGTAGAAGAGCTGAAAACCGAAAAAGATAATTATCTCAATTCAATTGAGACTTCGCCGTTCGGGATACAAATTATCACGTATGACGGCCAGAAATTATTATATGCAAACCGTACCATGATGGATATCTGGGGCTATCACAATATTGAAGAGGAAATGGCGGTACCGCTGGAGAAGAAATTTACCTCCGCTTCACTCGCCTTGATCCAGGAGTTGAATAAGCGGCGGGTCGCCGGAGATTTTCCCCGGCAGTGGGAATTAACCGCCATTAACCGCAATGGAGAACTTCGGAACCTGGAAGCCCATAGCAAGGAGTTCATTTGGGATGGGGAAAGAGCCGCCCAGGTAGTATACCAGGACATTACTGAACGGCGGCGGGCGGAGCAAGCGCTTCAAGCTGAAAGAGAAAACTACCACAATTCCCTCAACCTCTCGCCCTTTTGTGTTCAGATTATTTCCCGGGAAGGACGCCTGATCTTCACCAACCGTACCATGCTGGATATGTGGGGTTTCCAGGACATGGCCGAAGAAAAGGCAGCCCCGCTGGAACGAAAATTTACTCCCGATTCAATCACAACAATAGGAGAATTAAACCGGCGGTGGATGGCTGATGAGCCGGAAACCCAGGTCGAAATGACGCTGATCAGGAAAGACCGCCAACTTCGCAATTATCTTGTCCATAATAAAGAGATTGTCTGGGATGGGCAAAGCGCGATCCAGGCTATTTACCAGGATATTACCGAACAGAAACTGATGGAGGAACAATTACGCCGTTCGGAAGAAAAATTCTCCCGGATATTCCGCAACAGCCCCGACCCGATCTTGTTTTTCTCACTGGCCAACGGCCGCATCGCCGATATGAACGAAGTATTTATGGAAATGACCGGTTTCACTACCGGGGAGGTACTCGGCCGGACCATGTTGGAACTGGACCTCTGGCGGAATCCGGCGGACTACGACCATTATTTTAACTCCCACCGGATCCAGGGACATGCTCCGCCGATGTCAACTGATATCAGGATAAAATCGGGTGAAATCAGGAACTGTGTGGTATCGGGTGAACAAATCGACCTTCCTGATGGGAAATATATTGTCTGTATAATCCGGGACATTACGGAACTCAGGAAGAGGCAGGAGAGCCTAATTGTAACCGACCGCTTATCGTCGATCGGCGAGATGGCTTCCGGAATAGCTCATGAACTTAATAATCCGTTAACCAGTGTGATCGGCCTTGCCGGCCTGCTTTTAGAGACGGATTTGCCGGTAGAAATCAGAAATGATGTTTCCATCATATATCAGGAGGCTAAACGTACAGGTGAAATCATAAAAAATATGCTGGCTTTTGCCCGTAATCACTCTGCTATCCGGCAGGCAATAGATATCAACAAACTAATTACCAGCACCACGCAGATTCGTGCTTACGAACAGAACTTGACTAATATTAAAGTGATCAATCAGTTTACTGCAGACATGCCCATAATACACGCCGACCCTATCCAATTGCAGCAGGTGTTCCTTAACTTAATAATCAATGCCGAATACTTTATGATAGAGGCCCATGGCGGTGGAACATTGACGATCACCACCGAATGTATTGGTAATATTGCCAGAATATCATTTGCGGATGACGGGCCGGGGATCTCACAAGAGGCTTTAAGCCATCTCTTCGATCCCTTTTATACGACCAAGCCGGTAGGTAAAGGAACCGGCCTGGGGCTTAGTATCTGCTACGGGATCATTACCGAACACGGCGGCCGGATCTATGTCCGTAATTTACCGGAAACAGGGGCTGTTTTCGTCATCGAATTACCCCTCGGTGATCAGGCTGATGCGGACCGTTCTAATGTCGGGAAGATGGGATGATTTTATGGCCGGGTACACATCTTCCGGTATGAAGCACAGGTACAGGATATCAACCGGACACTAGTAATCAATGAACTCAAAAAAAGCGGGTTGAGCTCGTTCCCCGGTAATTTGGACCGGTTGTTGGTGTTCAACCAGGGGATGAGTAACCAGGTGGCTTTGCCAGCCGTTGCTTTCCAGCCCGCCCCAGCAGATATCAATTTGGCCGAGATTAAGGTCCATGAGCATGCTTTTAGTGGTGCCCATATAGTCAGCATAAAAATGGCAGCAAAGCCCGTCGGGATATTTGCCCAGGAGCATGGTTTTCAGATCAGCAGGTGTGATTTTAGTTGCTTTCTCCAGTAAGTTCCGCATATAAGCATAGCGGTGGAGGGAATTGCGCATCGCTTTAGGTTCATATGGCTTCAGTTCCGGCAGCACCGCATGATTGGTCGCGTGCAGGTATTGTACCGCTCCCTGGTTATCGATCGGTTTTACCGCTTTCCGGCCATCCAGGGTTTCCACCAGGGCAGCCTGCTCGGACTTGTCGGCCAGCAGCAGGTTGATGTTGTAGGCGATGGGCATGCCGTCTAAATAAGACAGGGCTTCTCCAACATCTCTGCAATTTTCCAATAGGGTGCGGATGACTGCCCAGAACTGCAAGCCCCGTAAAGCTGGATTACGCATGGTTTCGTAAGTGCCCACGGGGAAGCCGCAGGAACTCATGCTGACTGCCAAACCGCATTCATTCATCCCTTCGTCGCGGCCCATCAACATGACACTGGTGCCCAGGTGGGTATATTTACCGGCCACACTGGTACGGGCCAGGGTAAAGTCCTCGGCTTCGTGAGAATATTCATAACTGCGGGCCAACCGGACATGGCCGTCGGCAGACAAACCCGGCAGAATGACCACCTGAGAACACCTGGGTTTGAGATAGGTCATGACATAATAGGTCGCCTGTTCCGGCCGGATGCCCAGCACATCGGCAAAACCCTGCAGTTCTTCATTTAGACCCGGACACCAGCGGCCGAATAACTCACGGGCAGACCTGGCATCATTCTCTTCAAATTGATGCCAGCCGGAGGTATGAAAAGCTTTCCCCGGGCCGATGCCGGCGATAATTCGTCCCAGCTTCTGTCCGATCTCAAAATTAGTCCCCTTCAATTCGAGATAATTAGCGGCCAGCTTCATCATCTTAATCACCTGATATAGTTTTTCTACAGTCTATCAGGATAAAAATTATATGTAACGGCTTTTTTAGTTTGATAATGCCGGAATATAATTATTTGTCCGTATATTTCACTTTACGGGAAATTGGGCGGCGGGGCACCGGCGTTCATATTGATGATTTCCCCGACC
>JAEAME010002289.1_pt1 | contig 11458 bp, 10 predicted proteins | sample 8958731 | NCBI WGS metagenome assembly JAEAME01 (sample SAMN16933194, study PRJNA681113) | bioreactor sludge metagenome | isolation source: anerobic bioreactor sludge (Control) | place: India:Bengaluru | collected 2018-10-24 | reverse complement strand
CGCCAATTCATATCTCCAGACAGCCGGCAAATATTGGCGCCCCGGCAAAGCTCTTCCCATTTAGGATTTCACGCGGAAGCGTCATGGATATCATGAGAATACAATTTGCGCTTTCCCCCGATGGCAAACAGTTCCTGGTGAACACAAATGTTGAAAACGATGCGCCTTCGCCCATCACGATAGCTACCAATTGGACTTCGCTATTGAGGGCATCCCGATGACACTGGCTCCAGGCACCAGACTCGGCCCTTACGAAATCCTCGAGCGCATCGGCGCGGGAGGGATGGGGGAGGTCTATCGAGCGCGTGATCCGAGGTTGACCGGGTGTGTATACAATGTGTATGATTATGGCCTGAGGGTTGAATGGACAGCCGTGCAGTGATCAGAAAGCTGAAAGAGGACGGATGGTTCGAGGTGAATCAGGTGGGCAGCCACAAGCAGTTCAAGCACCCCGTCAAAAGAGGGCGCGTCACTATTGTACATCCCAAAAGGGACATTCCGGCAGGGACGCTGAAGAGCATAGCAAGGCAGGCCGGAATCAAGCTTTCATAGCTGCGGCCATTCCGGGAGGTGAGGACAGGATGGAATACATCGCCTATTTGCACAAAGAAAAGAAATCGGATTTCGGGGTGAGCTTTCCTGATTTTCCGGGATGCGTCACCGCCGGCAAAACTCTCGAGGAAGCCCGTCATAATGCCGTCGAGGCCCTGACCCTGCACATCGAAGGCATGATCGAGGATGGAGAGCAGGTGCCCGAGCCGGCAACACTCGACGATATGGCTTCCGACCGGGCAATCCAGGATGCAGTTGCATTTTTAGTGGACGTAGATATTGCCGATCGGGTGGAGCGTTTTAACATCACGGCAAGAAAAAGCCAAATGCAGGCAATTGACCGCCTTGCCAAGCAAAAGAAGATGACGCGTTCGGCTTATATCGTGTCCACGGCCCTCTCCGGCAGCAAAGGAACTCATCGAAATCGATAGCTCCTGCACCGTCCCGTTATATCTCCGAAGCCCATTTTCGCACGTAGACCGCAATATCGGCTTTGGTCACATCGCCGCGAGCGAGCGCAAACACGATGTCTGCAAGTTCCTTTTCCGGGGCAGTAAACTCGTAGCCATTCAACTCCAGAAAAACAAGGCAGGCCACGGCGCCAACTCGTTTGTTGCCGTCCAGAAAAGGATGGTTTCCGACGATGTGAAAAAGGTAGGCTGCCGCCATTTCGAAAATGTCGGGGTGAAGAAACTCACCATCAAAAGTAGCCTGCGGCATGGCGACAGCAGACTTCAGCAAATTAAGATCGCGCAAACCAGAGGCACCGCCATAGCGCGCAAACTGATCGCGATGAATCTCCAGAATCTCTCCAAGATTCATGAAGGTAATCTTGGGCATATAGGTCACTCAGCCAGTTTCTTGAGAGCACTGGAATATTTTTCATTCACCTTGCCGAGTGCCGATTTAAATGCCTTCTGCCGCCTGGCACTTTTAATTGGGACCAGGACAAGAGCATGTCCATCCGTGGTAATGTCAAACGATGTTTCCGGGCCTGCTCCCAGCAGATCAAGCACTGGCTTTTCGATAACCAGCGCGAGGCTGTTGCCGTGTTTGGTTAATTTTTTTACCATGATCGAGCCCTGAATATGTGGATATAATGGATCAACATTGTATCTATCTATAGTATCTCATTTCAGCTCCTATGCAGCAATTGGAATTTGGGCAGATATCTGAATCGAACATGCACCGGATGTGTCGTTGAAATCACCGGTTCTGTGTTTTGCCGGCAGTTCAAAGTGTGCATTGAGCGGCATGCCTAATCTTTGCTACCTGATAAAAGCCAATTTAGATACAATAGGGCCGACCTATAAAGCCATTCATTGCATTGCACCGGCTGTCGACGTGGAGGAGTTGTTTCCTATGATCGGCAAATCGCTGGGCCATTACCAGATCACCAGCCAGTTGGGAAAAGGCGGCATGGGAGTGGTGTACCAGGCCAAAGACCAGAAACTGGGGCGGGACGTCGCCATAAAAGTCTTACCTGAAGAGTTCGCCAAGGATGCAGATCGAGTGTCGCGCTTCGAGCGCGAAGCCAGGCTGCTGGCGTCGCTCAACCATCCCAATATCGCCGCGATCTACGGGCTTGAACAGGCAGATGGCAAGCGCTTCATCGTCATGGAGCTTGTCGATGGTGAAACGCTGGCACAGAGAATCAGCAAAGGAGCATTGCCTGTTGAAGAATCTATGGCGATCTGCCGCCAGGTAGCCGAGGGGCTGGAAGCCGCGCATGAAAAGGGGGTCATCCACCGCGACCTCAAGCCTGCGAACATCAAGGTCACACCCGACGGCAAAGCTAAGGTTCTTGATTTTGGATTGGCGAAGGCTTTTGCAGGGGAACAGGCAGCGCCGAACTTGTCCAACTCTCCTACCTTGAGTGATATGGCTACCATGCAGGGCGTGATTCTGGGCACGGCGGCGTATATGTCCCCGGAACAAGCTCGCGGAAAGACCGTCGACAAAAGGGCCGACATCTGGGCATTCGGGTGCGTGCTGTACGAAATGCTGACGGGGCAAACCGCTTTTCAGGGCGAGGACGTGACCGAAATTCTTGCGGCGGTCGTGAAGGGCGGGGCAAATATGGAATTGCTTCCGGCCAATCTCCATCCCAGGGTGCGCGAAACAATCACCCGCTGCCTGCAAAAGGATTTGAGGAAACGATATTCAAGCATTACTGACGCGCGGTATGAAATTGAGCAAGCCCTGGCAGATCCGAATGAGGCGTTGACGAGGGGGGCAGTTAAGCTACCCGTTCAGTCAAAGCGGCGGCCGATGCTTGCCTGGATTGCAGTGACCGCAATCCTTGGCGTTATCATTGGCGGACTGGCCGTTTGGAAGCTGAAGCCACCCGAACAGCGCCAGGTCACCCGGTTTTACTATGAATTGCCAAAAGATCAGCAATTCACAAATCTTGATGAACGTGTTCTTGCCGTGTCTCCGGATGGCCGGCAATTCGTTTACTGCACAAGCGCAGGCATCTATCGGCGCTCCATGAATGAAACGGATGCCAGGCTGATTCCGGGAACCGGGGGATACCCGCAGAGACCTTTCTTCTCGCCCGACGGGAAGTGGATCGGATATTGGTCCGGAAGGGAAAACCAGCTAAATAAGATCTCAATTGGCGGCGGGCCTCCTGTGCCTTTGACGGATTTTCTCTTCGAAGGGAGAATTCTTTGGAGGGAGGATGGCACGATAATATTTTGCAGTTTGAAAAAGGGCGTCATGCGAATTCCCGACAGCGGGGGAACTCCGGAGATCATAGCAAAGACCAAAGCCTCCATCTCCCCGCAAATACTGCCCGATGGGAGGTCGGTGCTCTACACATTTGTCTATCCGCCGCATTACAAGGTTATGGTTTCTTCGATCGACTCGGGGGAACCCAAGGAATTGTTTGAAGGTGCGGATGCCCGATATATACCGACAGGGCATATCGTTTACTCAGTGAGAAATAATCTTTTTGCCGCTCCGTTCGATCCGGCCAAACATAAGGTGACAGGCGATCCCATTCCCCTGCCGGAAATTGTCTGGAGTCACTTAGCTCCGCAATTTGCCCTCTCCGATTCCGGGACGCTGGTTTACATACCTGAGACAAGCGCTGCAATTGCGCCTGTTCAGCGCACGCTTGTATGGGTAGATCGGAACGGGAGAGAGGAACCGCTTGCAGGCGAGCCCAAAGTTTATCGCAATCCCAGGATATCTCCCGATGACACGAAATTAGCTTTGTCCATCGAGGCTGCAGGAAAGGATGATATCTGGACCTGGGACCTGGTTCGCAAGAACCTTACGCAGCTAACTTTCGACAAAAATGGCAGTGTTGTACCGCTGTGGACACGCGACGGCAAAAGGATCGTATTTTCCTCCGATCGCCAGGAGGCAAGAAATGGCATTTACTGGAAGGCCGCGGATGGCAGCGGAAAAGATGAGTTGCTCGGTTTAGCAGGAGGGTTGCCGCAATTTGCATTATCTTGGGCGAGCGATGGCAAAACCCTTGTTTTGGCCCACATTGGTGCTTTCGCGCCCGTCAGGTTTGACATCGGCACGCTATTCATGGAGGGCGACCGAAAAAAGGGCCTGCATATTTTGGGCGAAAAATATAGCGAGTCTCAGCCGCAGATTGCACCCGATGGACGATGGCTCGCCTATACCTCCGACGAATCAGGCCGGAATGAGATCTACGTGCGTCCCTTTCCTGACGTGAACAGCGGGGGCCGATGGAAAGTATCAACGAACGGCGGAGAAAGTCCGTTGTGGTCTCGCGACTGCAGGGAACTGTTCTATCGCAATGGCGATGGAGTCATGGCAGTCGCGGTAAAAACAGAGCCGTCTTTCAGCCCTTCAAGCCCTACGATACTTTTTCGAGGGAAATACGTTTCTTCGTCTGATCAATTCAATGACCCTAATCCGTGGGATATCAGCGCGGACGGCAAGCGGTTCCTGATGATGAAGGAATCCGGATCCGCAGCATCGTCGGAACAAGGGCCGCGGCGCATTAATGTCGTCCTCAACTGGACAGAAGAGCTAAAGCATCGGGTGCCTGTCAAATGAATGGCAAGACGCTGGGCCACTATCGAGTTGGTGATCCTCTTGGCCGCGGAGGCATGGGTGAAGTCTACGCGGCTGATGACCTCAATTTGAGCCGAAAGGTCGCTCTCAAATTCCTATCCGAACCGTTTGCAGGCGATCCGGAAAGGATGGCGCGTTTCGAGCGCGAGGCCAGGCTGCTGGCGTCGCTCAATCACCCTAACATCGCTGCAATCTACGGGCTGGAGCAGGCCGAAGGCAAGCGCTTCATCGTAATGGAGCTTGTCGAAGGCGAAACGCTGGCACAGAGGATCAGCAAAGGAGCTTTGCCTGTTGAAGAATCTCTTGCGATCTGCCGCCAGATAGCCGAGGGGCTGGAAGCCGCGCATGAAAAAGGCGTCATCCACCGCGACCTGAAGCCCGCCAATGTGATGATCACCGAAGGGGAGAGGGTCAAGATCCTCGACTTCGGCCTTGCGAAAGCTCTTTCCGACGACACGCAGAATGTTGATTCGTCTCAATCCCCAACCCTCACGGAAGCGATGACGAGGCCGGGAGTCATTCTGGGCACCGCCGCTTACATGAGCCCGGAGCAGGCCAAAGGCAAAACGGTTGATAAACGCGCGGATATCTGGGCGTTCGGCTGCATCCTGCACGAGTGCCTTACCGGAAAGAGAGCCTTTGAAGGCGAGACTGTAACGGAGACGCTTGCGGCGGTCCTGACCAGGGACCCGGAATGGGAGAAGATCCCCGCGAATGCGCAAAACCTGCTGCGTCGATGCCTGGAGAAGGATCCGAAGAAGCGGCTGCGGGATATTGGCGATGCATTCGCCTTGCTCGATATCATCCCGGGAGCAGTGTCTCCCAAGCATTCGTGGCTATGGATAAGTATTGCCGCGGTTTTCATCGGGGCATTTGCGGCATTGTCGTTCATACACTTCGGTAAAAAAGCAGTCACTTCAGCCGAGTCGATGCGCTTGCAGATTGAGTTCCCTGAGACAGCAAATCCGTCATCTGGAGGGGGCACATTTGCCTTGTCGCCGGATGGCCGCCGGCTGGCTTTTGCCGCAACCGGTTCGGACCGCGTTGCTCGTATATGGCTTCGCGAAATCAACTCGCTCGACGCAAAACCTTTGCAGGGCACGGAATCCGAAGGCCATCCTCCGTTTTTTTGGTCTCCCGACAGTCGATTTATTGCATTTGATGCGGGGGGGAAACTAAAGAAGGTCGACGTTGCCGGTGGGCTCCCGTTGACGATATGTGATTTGTCGACAAAGCTTCTTGGAGGCTCCTGGAGTCGGGATGGTGAAATTATCTTCGGTACATATGTTGGCTGCTTGATGCGAGTGCCGGCGGAAGGCGGCACGGCATCGCCTCTGACTGAATTGAATTCTTTGCGTCAGGAAAGGCAACATGCCTATCCAAGCTTTCTCTCCGATGGGCGCCATTTTTTCTACTGGTGCAATTCACGGATAATCGAAAACCGTGGAGTGTACATCGGATCACTGGATGAAAGGGCTGAAAAACGGCACCTCGAACCGGTCGCGAGGAGCCTTTTATCACCAGTGTATGTACGCTCCCAAGATTCGGGGCCCGGGTATTTGCTTTATTCCCATCAGGGAACGCTGGTGTGTCAGAGATATGATGAGCGACGGCTGGAAAGGATGGGCGAGCCGGTGCCGCTGGCCGAACAAGTGGGTTCTTTTGGATCTTTCAGTCTTTTCTCAGCCTCGACAAACGGAATCCTGGTTTATAGGAACGCCCGTTCCGGCCAAATGAACCGGGCTGTATGGTTTGATCGCAAGGGGAAGGTCCTGGGTGGCAAGGGGGAAGGAGCCGGCTACGGGCTGGCCTATTCTCCGGATGGGGAGCAAGCCGCCGTTGGCTTGTATAATCCTGCCGAGTCTTTTCCAGGAGTGGACATTTGGATGCTCCACTTCAGCCGAGACACAAAAGAGCGCTTCACATTTGGACAGGTCAGTAATTACGCGCCGGTCTGGTCGCAGGACGGGAGTGAGATCTTCTTCGCTTCAAATCGTGATGGCGGGGTCGCGAACCTTTATCGAAAGGCGGCGAGCGGAACCGGGGAAGAGAAATTGCTGTTGAAATCAAACAATAACAATTTTCCCTCCAGCTGCTCACGAGACGGGCGTTTCTTGTTGTATACGGCGGAAGATCCGAAAACCAGGGGCGATTTGTGGATTCTTCCACTGAAGGCTGATTCCAGACCGTTTGAGTTCCTGCGCACAGTTTTCAGTGAAACCGATGCCCACTTTTCTCCAGACATGCGTTGGGTTGCCTATGTATCGGATAAGTCGGGCTGCAACGAGGTCTATGTCTGCACCTTTTCGCAGGACTCCGGCAGCACAGCATCAGAACCGCAGCGGGAATGGATGATATCCAGCGGGGGTGGGACGGCACCGCGGTGGCGCGGAGATGGCAAAGAGTTGTACTACCGGGCTTTGAATGGGGCTGTAATGGCTGTCAAAACTGCAGCCTCAGGGGCATTCGATCCGCAAACACCCGAGGCGCTTTTCCAGGCGCCCGGGGACCTCAAGCTGGTGCCCACTGCGCTATCACTATCCTTTTGGGATGTTACCGCGGATGGAAGCCGGTTTCTTTTAGCGGCGCCTTCTGAAGAAGGGTCGCCGGCACCGTTCAACGTCATCCTCAACTGGACCGCGTTACTAAAGAAATGACTCTCGCATCCGGAAGCAAACTAGGCCCGTACGAAATCCTCTCCCCCATCGGCGCGGGAGGGATGGGAGAAGTGTGGAAAGCGCGGGACACTCGCCTGGGCCGCATCGTGGCGATCAAGAAGGTCAAAGAACAGCATAGCGAGAGATTCAAGCAGGAAGCCAGATCGATTGCGGCGCTGAATCATCCCAATATTTGCCAGTTGTACGACATCGGTCCCGATTACCTGATCCTCGAATATGTCGAGGGAAAACCCCTTTCCTGTCCTCTCCCTGAACGCGAAGCCGTGCGCCTGGGGATTCAGGTTGCTGCGGCGCTCGAAGCCGCGCACAAAAAGGGAATCATCCATCGCGACCTGAAGCCCGGAAACATCATGGTTACAAATGAAGGCTCGGTGAAGCTGCTCGACTTCGGCCTGGCGAAACTGTACGAGCGCAAGGCTGACGCAACGACGCAGGAGTTCCCCGCAACCCAGGCGGGAGCCGTACTTGGGACCGTAGCTTACATGTCACCCGAGCAGGCGCAGGGGCAACCGGCGGACGCGCGCTCGGACATCTTCTCTTTCGGGCTGGTGTTGTATGAAATGCTGTGCGGCAGGCGTGCCTTCACCGGCGACAGCAACTACTCGGTCATGGATGCGATAGTAAAGAAAGATCCCTCCCCGCTGCAGGCATCCCCGGCTATCGTTTCAATCGTAAGCCGCTGCCTGGCAAAGCAGCCGGCGGCGCGCTATCAAACGATGTCCGAGGTAAAGGCCGCGTTGGAGCAGGTCTCGGCAGAAAGCGGGTCCAGCGGCGCGCTGGAACCGCAGCCTTCGATCGCCGTGCTTCCATTCGTCAACATGAGCGGCGACAAGGAGCAGGAGTACTTCAGCGACGGACTGGCGGAAGAGATCATCAATGCTTTAACCCAAATTCCAGGGCTTAAGGTGATCGCGCGAACGTCTTCGTTTTCCTTTCGCGGCAAGGAGCAGGACATCCGCAGGATTGCTGAGGCGCTGAGCGTAACGAATATACTGGAGGGGAGCGTTCGCAAAGCCGGCAATCGCATCCGGGTCACAGCGCAGCTGATCGATGCCGAGGATGGAAGCCATCTGTGGTCGGACCGGTATGACCGGGAAATAAGCGACGTGTTTGCAATTCAGGATGAAATTTCGCGCACGATCGCGGAAAAAATGCGCGTACGCCTGTCGGGCGATCACCGGCCGGTCAAGCGCCACCCGCAAAACGTAGAGGCTTACAACCTTTATCTGAAGGGACGCTATCACTTCACCAGGTTTACCCCTGAGAGCGCGGCAAAAGGCATCGAGTGCCATAAACAGGCTATTGCCGCAGATCCGAACTACGCGTTGCCTTGGATCGGCCTGGCAGCCATTTATCAAATCATGGGCAATCTGGGATTCATGCCCACGCTGACTGCCCATTCCCGGTGCCGCGAGGTTGTGATGAAGGCGCTTGAGCTCGACGAAACGCTGCCTGAAGCCCACTCGATGATGGGTGTCCTCCGTGCCTGGGAATATGACTGGGAAGGTGCCGAGCGCGAGTTCCGCCGGGCGCTAGAGAACGGCTCCACCTCATGGGAAGTTATGACGACATATTCAATGTATTTTCTGCTGCCTCTGCGGCGCTACGATGAAGCGGTCGCCGTGTCGCGAAAAGCGCTGGAGATCGATCCGCTGTCTCCCCTCACGCACTCGAATCTCGGGGCTACCTACGCCTTGGCCGGTCAAAACGATCGGGCCGTAGAACAGATACAACACGCGCTATTGCTGGATCCGCAGTACTGGATGGCATTTTTGCGTCTCGGCTGGACCCACTTATGCGCGGGAAGGTTCGAGGAAGCGATCCCGGTGATTGAAACCGCCGCGGAGCTCTCCGGCCGCATTCCTTATGTTTTGGGATCGCTCGGATATGCCTATGCCCGGGTGGGCCGGTTTCGCGAGGCGCAGGAGATTCTCAAGCAACTGGAACAGCAAAGCATCGCCAGTTACGTCTTGCCGGGCGCTTTGGCGCGGATATACGTTGGTCTTGGTGAGACCGACAAGGGCATCGATTGGCTGGAAAAGGCGATCGAAGAGCGTGATTCCATGCTTTATGTATATTTCCTCTCGCCCCTTTTCGACAGTCTGCGCTCCCACCCGCGCTATCACGCCCTGCTCCGCAAGATGAACATGGAGGCGTGACATGGGAAATTGGCCAAGTGAAGTAATCGACCACGCCTCGAAGGCGTGGCTTTGGCCTGCCCCGCAGAGCGGGACGCCGGGGCGAATATCGGGATCGGGGTCGCTATCGGAATCGGGATCGATTATTTTATTTCGTGAAACACGGCCTAATCGATTCCCAAAGCCGACCTCGATACCGATTCCGACCCCGACCCCGAAAAGAATTTGCCATCCAGTGCAAAGTATACAAAGGCACGCCGGAACGGCTTAGCCTTCAAGGGTCGCACGGCCCGAGGCCGTGGATTTGGCTTGAATTCATCGCGGCATTCTCAGCCCATGATTTGTACGCTGTCCTCTCCTATTTTACGGACGACATATTTTGCGAAGAGGTGGTGGCCAATGGCGCAGTCGCCCATGGAAAGCAAGAGCTGCGCGCCGGAATTCAGGAAATGATGCTGCCCGCCCACAGTTCGGCCAGGAACTTCTTCACGGGCATGACGCGAACCGGCTTGTCGAGACGCTCGCGCTCCCCGTCGTAAATTCCGTAGGCGGCGGTGATCTTTGCGGAGGCGCTGAGGTTTTTTAGCGAATTGGAGAACGCCGGCCGCCAGTCCTTGCCCGATTTGACCTCCAACGCGATGGCTTTGTCGCCGCGCTGCCAGATGAAGTCGACCTCGACATCGCCTGCCGTGCGCCAGTAGGAGAGCTCGCCCCCCGAGCGCGAGTAGTTCATCCAGGCTTGCAGCTCGTGAAGCACCCAGGTTTCAAACAGACGGCCCTTTTCGGCGCTGTCGAGAGGTTCGCGCAACCGGCCGGTCAAGGCGCGAACCACGCCCGGATCGAAGAAGTAAAACTTCGGATGGGCGCGCTCCCTGACCTTGGCCCTGGGTTGCCAGGAGGGCAGCAGGACGCCCAAAAACGTGTCAGACAACACCTGGAAATAGCCGGTCACCGTCTGCCGCGCTACGGACGCATCGCTCGCCGTTTGAGCGAAATTCGTGATCTGGCCGTTCATGATCGCGGCAACCTTGAGAAACCGCGCAAACGAGTCCAGATTTCTAGTCAGAGCTTCCTGCTGAATCTCCTCCCTCAAATACGTAACCACATACGATTCGAGAACATCTACCGCCGCATCGGCATCGCCTTCGCTCACCAGGGTGGCGATTCGGGGCAAACCGCCGTAACGCAAAATATTTTCGATGGGAATGCCGTATTCCATCTCCTTCATCGTAAGCGGCAGCATGGAGCGCGTTACCGCACGCCCGGCAAGCAGATTTGCCTCATTCCGTTTGAGCTTGCGGGCGCTGGAACCGCTCAGCGCAAATTTGATATTTCGCTCATATTGAAAAATCAGGGAGTGCACGCTGTTCAGCAGTTTGGGCAGGCGCTGGATTTCATCCAGCACGACCCAAACGCTCCCCTTTTCAGCGAGCGCCGCCACCTCCTGGATGATCACGTCGGGATTGCTCAGCAGTTTGAGATATTCCTTTTCCAGGAGCAGATCGTACCAGCAAGCATCCGGAAGGACGCTTTTCAGCCAACTGGACTTTCCCGTGCCTCTCGGCCCGAAAAGGAAAAAGGACTGGTTCGGAAGTTTCAATATGCGAGTAAACATAGTTGGCATAATGTCATACAAAACGCCATAATGCAAGTCGTTTTGTGCAATCATTTTTGTTGCGATTCCCAGGCGGCCAGTCCGGCTTCCGCCGTAACCGTAAGGCGTTCGCTAACCGGGCTGATTTCTATCATCAGGTCCACTTCTGTGATGCCCAGGCTGTGCACGATGACGGCTTTGCGCTGCGGGCTGAAGCTTGGATGGGCAACGGTGATCACGCAGGATCCGGATGGAACGTCGCCCAACTGAAACTTGCCGTACCTGTCGGCTTCGGCGGTGGCCGGAGTAATCTGCTGTTCGAAATGGGCAGGAAGCCGGCGAAACGGGAAGCGCCCGGATTGAAGAACTAACCTGCATTCCTCACGGGCTTTCTACTGCGGCGGCGGATCCGGGCATGTCTACTTCGTTGCGCT
>JAEAME010002288.1_pt1 | contig 11470 bp, 8 predicted proteins | sample 8958731 | NCBI WGS metagenome assembly JAEAME01 (sample SAMN16933194, study PRJNA681113) | bioreactor sludge metagenome | isolation source: anerobic bioreactor sludge (Control) | place: India:Bengaluru | collected 2018-10-24 | reverse complement strand
GCCAGTCTCCAGATCTTTAAACTGTGCATTTCGATTAAAATCAAAATTGATTTCCATCGGATCTAAAATATGAAACACGATGACTTCGTGTTTTTTATGTCGGAAATGCTTGAGCCCAGAGATCACCTGTTCCGGCTCATCATAGAGATCGGATAAAATAACAATCAAACCTCTTCGGTGAATTCGTTCCGCCATTTCATGAAAAGCACTGGCGACATCACTGATGTCGCCAGTGCTTTTCATGAAATGCACTGGCGACATCAGTGATGTCACTACATTTGATTTTTTCAAGTTCCCGCAAAACCTGCGGCAGGTAGCTTTTAATTGATCGCGGAGGAAGATACTTTGTAATTTTTTCATCATAAGTTACCAATCCTACGGCATCACGCTGTTCGATCATCAAATAGGTCAGCGCAGCAGCCAGATAAGATGCGTATTCAAGCTTGGTGATTTTATGAGAAGCATATCCCATAGAACCGGATTTATCCAGCAGGAGATAGCATTTTAAGTTAGTTTCTTCCTCAAATTGTTTGATATAAAAGCGATTGGTTTTGCCATACACTTTCCAGTCAATATGGCGAATTTCGTCGCCCGGCATGTATTGACGGTATTCGGAAAATTCTACACTAAAGCCATGATAGGGACTGCGATGCAAGCCGGTAATGAATCCTTCCACGACCAATCTTGCCCGCAGTTGCATATTTTTTAATCGAGAAACGATTTCGGGCTTGAGATATTTTCTGTAGTCAATTTTTTCTGTTTCAGGCACTGGCATCAGGATAAGACGTCCTCCAGTAACTTATCGATAATTTCGACTGTTCCAACGCTGTCTGCTTCGGCGTTAAAATTGGTCACCAGCCGATGACGCAGAACTGGTTTTGCCATCGCTCTGATATCGGCAATATCTGGCGTCGGTCTTCCCTCCAGAATCGATCGAGTTTTGGCACCAAGAATAAGATATTGAGAGGCACGAGGGCCGGCGCCCCAACTAATCCAATCCCGAATATACTTCGGCGCACTGCCATTATTCGGTCTGGTTTTGCCCACGAGATTAACAGCATAACTCACCACATGATCTGACACGGGAACCCGGCGAACCAACTCCTGTAATTTTAGAATTTCCTCCCGATCCAGAATGACGTGCAGATCAGGTTGATAGGCGCTGGTAGTGGATTTAACGATCTCGGCTTCTTCTTCCGGCGAAGGGTAATCCACCCACAAATTAAACATAAATCGATCCAACTGCGCTTCGGGCAATGGGTAAGTGCCTTCCTGCTCAATGGGGTTTTGCGTCGCCAACACAAAGAAGGGTTCTTCTAATTTATAGGTCTCCCCGGCAGCAGAAACTTCATGTTCTTGCATCGACTGAAGCAGCGCCGCCTGTGTTTTGGGAGGAGTCCGGTTGATCTCATCGGCTAAAACAATATTGGCAAACACCGGACCTCTGACAAATTTAAAAGCTTTCCTGCCCGTCGTCAAATCATCTTCGATCAATTCCGTCCCAGTAATATCTGAAGGCATCAGATCCGGGGTAAACTGGATTCGATTAAATTTCAAGTTCAGGACCCGAGCCAGCGTACTAATCAATAATGTTTTGGCAAGCCCAGGTACACCAATCAACAAACAATGTCCACGAGCCAAGAGACCGATTAACAACTGATCGATGACTGAATTCTGTCCAATAATTACTTTTCCAATTTCGCGGGTAATTTTATCATGAGCTTGCTTTAATTCATGTACAATTTCAAGGTCATTTTTCATATCATATTTTTCCGCCATGCATCCTCCATGTCCCATTTCAACATAATTTTCAACCGCCGAGTCCGCTGAGAACGCCGAGAGAATATTAGCACTAACTTTTTTTATATTCTGCCATTTCTATATTCACTGCGGCTGATAGCTTTTGACCGGGCCATTATTCGCGTTGCAGTTTTATTTGCATTACGAACTTAGTGTTGCCTTTTTATCGGAATTATGAAACCTAAGATTTATATGACAAATCCATTTGTTTGTTTCGTGGCGGGTTAAAATAAAAAATATTTTCCCAAAAAGCAATGAATTTCCTTGCAACTCGTATGTCATTTTAGTAAATTGACTGCCCATGAAAAAAATAAATATGACAGGCATGACCCTTGCGGAAATGGAGCTCCTCATCGAATCCATTGGTCAGCCAAAATATCGAGCCGCTCAATTATTCAATTGGATTTACAAACGAGGGATTATCTCTTTCCATGAGATGACCAATTTCGCGAAACCATTGCGCCAGCAGTTTGATGAGATAGCTGAAATTGGTCACGTCTCCATTGAAAAACAGGTGGCTTCTTCGGATGATCAAACTCAAAAATTTTTATTTAAATTAAAAGACGATCTCTTTATTGAGAGTGTATTTATGGCTGAGAGAAAACGGCGTACAGTTTGTCTCTCATCACAGGTCGGTTGCGCGCTGAATTGCAGCTTTTGCGCTACCGGGAAAATGGGTTTTCAGCGCAATCTCTCAGCCGGGGAGATCATTGATCAGCTATTGGCAATTCAGCGGATTTTGAAGGTTGAAGTGACCAACATTGTAATCATGGGTATGGGTGAGCCATTTTTGAATTATGATGAATTGATCAAAGCTTGTGAGATTATTTCCCATGATAAAGGAGCCGCCATTGGAAAACGAAAGATCACCATTTCAACCAGTGGCATTGTTCCTGGCATTAAAAGATTCGCCGATGAAGGTCAGCGATACAAATTGGCTATTTCCTTGAATATTGCGGATAATGAAGCACGAAGTCAATTAATGCCAATCAATCGAAAATATCCGCTCAATGAATTGATCAATGCGGCTAAATATTATGCCGCTTTATCCCGACATCGGATCACCTTTGAATATGTTATGATCGCCGGCGTAAACGATCGGCTTGAAGATGCTTTGAAATTGGCAAAATTAGTTAAAGATCTGCGGTGTAAAATTAATATCATTCCTTACAATTCCATCGATGAAGGACATCGCCCGCCTTCCGAGGAAAACATAAATTCTTTTATCCAGCCGTTTTTGAATATGAATGTGGTGATTTCGGTTAGAAGAAGCAAAGGGGTGGATATTGGAGCAGCGTGCGGACAGCTTTATCATAGCATCTCGGAGACAGTAACAAATTGATAGCCCAATTCCCGCAACTGTTGAATAATCGCCGGGAGTTTCAAATGCGGATAATCATCGTTGCGCTCGGTACCTAAGTGCATCAGAATCACCGCGCCGTTCGCTCCATAAGAATTATTTTTGGCAAACGATAAAATTTTATCAACAATCTCATCCGCGCTATGGTAGGTTCTGGCTGTTTTATCCGCCACCCAGTCCATGGTATCCATTCCATCGCTCCAGTTTTTGCCGACAGTCCAGCCGACATGACGAAAGCCAGCCGCAGCAGCCCATTCTCTGATTTCAGCATTTTGTTCTCCAAAAGGCGCCCGCCACAACGGCGCCATCGGCTTACCAGTGATTTGTCGAAACAGCTCAGCAGTCTTTAAAAGCTCCTGTTTCAGCCTTTCGGAGGTTACCTCAGGTAAGGTTTGATGAATGTGGTTCTGTTCAAAAGTGGTCAGATGCTGATGAGTCCAGGAATGATTTCCAATTTCATGTCCTTCTGCTACCATTCGTTTGACAATATCACCGTAACGACGAATATAACGCCCGGTCAGAAATATCGTGCATCTTACATTTTCTTGCTTCAAAATATCCAGGATTTCAACCGTAATATTATCCAGGTAATCGCCATCGAATGACAGCGCAATTTTTTTATCAGCCTGGCTTCCACGAGAGAAATCCCGCGCCAAAAAAGTTGGCGCAGGCGTTCCATAGGCAAACTTAATCTCCTCTATGATAATACTGGAGCCATCTTCGCTGATCGAGCGAATGACGAAATGATTATCCCCGGGTTTCGCTTCGATATTTTTAAAAGAAAAAGTTCCTTTATCGACTAATATCGTTTGGATCAGCTTCCCGTTTTCCGACAACGTAACAACATGATTATCTGCTGCTTGACCTTCGATATCGAATCGATTACGGACAATTATGGCGTCGGCTGGTGTCGATAGAATTTTCAGCGTGTCAATAGCCTTGGCAATTTTCTCAAAGCGATGTGCGCTATCCGCCGACCACGAACCAGATCTTTGAATATTACCGATTTTCTTTTCCAGTTGTTGAACCTGAAGAATGCTAATCATGCTTATAGCTATACTAAGAATTAATCCTGCCGCCAATAATGAAATCGTTAACAAATTGCCCGGCGTCTTTTCAATTTTACTCCATAATAGATAGATAGCTTTTTTAATTTTATCGACTACCAATAATTCCGTCTTGTTGGAGCTAAGTTTACTGATGACATAGGAGCGATAGCAGCTTTGGCTGCAGAAAATATGATTTGACTTCAACAACTGACATTCAGAGCAAACCGGTTGCTTGCAGGCATAGCACTTTCTTTTGGCAGCTCGATCAGGATGGTTTTTGCAGACTACTTCTTTTGATGTATTTTCAGACAAAATAGGATAACCGAATTAGTTATGATTAATTCCGATAGATTTTTTGGGCATAGCATACAAGTTTTGTGCCAGGTATAAATTTTAAATACTCACAACTCCACGAAGCTTAGCTGTATTTTGAGCGCTAAAGTTTATACTTCAGTAGCGCCATTCTCCCCTTGTTTCTCGAGGAAAACGCGACCATTTTTAATTTGTTGTTTATTAACCTTTACGAAATGGGTAAGTTGTTAGTTCCATTTTAGAAAACGCAATAATAGACAAACTCAATTTTTATTGATAAAAAGCTAAGTGAGTAATATCTTAATCGCGAAAAAAAGGTGAGTGATAAACAAAAGAAAAATTATAGACAACTGAAAGGGAAGGCTTGCAATCGTAAATCAGGTATTTCCTCATCGATCAAGCAGAAAACTTAATTCAATCACGTCGTCATACAGAGGATTAGATCGATAAAACATAGAAATAAATTTTTCGTACTCTTTTAAAAACTCATTTTAATTTCAAGCTTGAAGACGAAATTTTAAAAAAATCTTTACCGCCGTTTAAGATAAATTGTCCCTTCGTCTGTATAAACTTCAATCAGAACATTGCCCTCTCCGATGGTGTCTCGACAGATATGGCTTTCTTCTTTTTTTGTAATGCTGACGTTAAAATCGCTGCGGATCGCTCCATCCTCGGTTTCCAGATCCAATTCTACGTCAGGATCATTTGGTAAATAGAAGCTAATATTACCCTCATCAGCAGACACTTCATATCGGTCATTCTTATTCATTGCAACATCCAACTCGACATCTCCTTCATCAGTGGAAATTTTACATGAATTGCAGGACAAATTTTTCACTGAAATGTCTCCCTCATCGCATTCCACCTGCAATCGTCTGACACTTAAATTTTCGAATAGGACATCTCCTTCATCTACGCCGACCGTCAAGCGCCCGTCAGGATTTTTCAGATCAATGCCATTAATATCGCCTTCATCGACACTAAGATTTAATTCATTGAACGAAACATCGATAATTTCAATATCTCCCTCATCGACATGAATTTCCATATCGCCAATAATTGATTTGACAGTCACAGCTCCTTCATCATTGCCTAAATTCAGATTAATCTTTTTCGGTACAGTTAATTCAAAATCGACCGTCGGAGACCGTCTCTGCTCAGCCCAGGTGTCGGGATCAAATAAATCCCAAAAACTATATTCTCTATTTTCTCGCTCCTTCACCAGCTTTATATCAAGTCGGTTGTCATATTCATTTATTCTAACTTCAATTTTTTCCAATTTTTTTTCAGCGTCATCTTGTGATCTGCCCCAGGCGCGTTTGGTCATGACCAGGCTGACTTCAGGTTTATCCCATGAATTGATTCTGATAAATCCATCATCTCCCTCGAGCGAAATATGTCCACCCAGGGCCATTTTAAATGTTTTCTCTTCAACCTTTTTAACTTCGCTCCCGTACGAATTTGCGGCAAAATAGCTGACCAGAAACACCCCGATAATGAAAGCATAATTGTTTCTGAACATTCTAATCTCTCCTTTAAATATTGCAGAGCCTGAAATCCTTTTTTAAGTTAACCTTTCCGCAGAATGCGCCGAACAAATATGAATTGGAAAAGAATTCCATAAACTCAAAGCTCTCTGCGCTCCCAGCATCATCAGCAGCTAAAATTTCTTAGCGATAGATCACCCTCAGTTCCCCAATCCCGGAGCTAATCGAAAAATCCATGGTTTTTGAAGCGGTTTCATATTTTTCGCTAAAATAAAACCGACCTTTTTTAATGAACTCTTGATCAATGCTGGATTGAGTCAGAAAACCAAAAGTTGAGTTATCGAAGCGAATACCCAATTCACGAGGCAAATAAATCGATGTCTCTCCGATGTCCAGATCTACCTCGGCTCGCGCTGATTGGAGGCCATCACCCGAAAAATCGATACTTAATTCTCCAATACCGCCGTTGATTTTAGCGTTGTGAAACCGAGCATTGCCTAATTGCCGAAGCGTCGTCTCCCCCACTTTGACATTAATATCCATTAATCCCATCTCAACCAGATTGGGTTTTGAAAAATCAACTTCAACCTCTCCAGCAAAATTGCGCAATTGGAAATCTTTTAGCTTTAGCCCTCCTAAATCTAATTTGATTTCGCCAGCCTTGATTTTGCTCTCGAACTCAATGATCACATCGAATGGCAGCAGAACTTCCAGTTGAGGAGAGCGTTCATCATCGTACGATTTGAGCCATTTTTCTCGATCGATGGAAACGTAAACCTCATTTTTTGACTCATCAAAATCAATCTCTATCTCATCGTGCCTTTCATCGTATTGAACTGAAATAAATATCTTATCTGGTTGTTCGTTTTTATTAACAGTAATTTCTCCCGCATCGATGTTTAAGCGAATAGATAGAACTTCCTGACTTTTAACAGAAAAGGTTTTTTCTATTTTTTCGAGCTTTGCTGCCTGAGAGAATGAACTGCTGATTAGCAGAAAAGTTAAGAAGCTTAGCAGGGTAATAAAAATTTTTTGTATGTTCATCGCTTTTAAATCCTCAAGATATGATTAAATTAACATCCCTCGTTTCAACAATTCGGCGTGAACCCTTTCGTAAGTGGCTGGCATCTCCTTCTCCCAAGCGGAGATCAGCACATCTTCCAGATCGTAGCTGATAAACTCAAACTCGCCAGAAGGATTAAATGGGGTAATTTTTTTGTTATAACTTTCAGGCCAATTCTCATAGCTCTTTTGAATGCCATCTTTTATGTTCACTTCTGGCTGGTATCCCAGTTCATTTTTAGTTTTTGCCAGGTCCACGATAAATGAATGCTTGTTGCAATACGGGAAAAAATATTTAGTTGGAACTAATTGTCGATAAATATGATAAGGTATATTCACGATCTTGATTCGCTCTCCCAATGTTTCCGCAACTAATTTGATAAAGTCATTCAGACTTATGATTTCATCACCAGCAACATTAAAGCATTCCCCGATCGCATTTTCCTTTACAATTGCCAATAAAAATGCCTGCACAATATCATCAATGTAAACTGGTTGCAGGAGATTCTCCCCGGAACCCGGTATCAATATCTTTTGTCGGCCATTTTTAATGCGATCGATATAATACCATTCTCGAATCTCGCCTGGCCCATTGATCTCAGTGGGTCTGATACAAACGAAGGGGAAACCTGTTTTATCGAATTGATCGACCAGATATTCTTCAATAAGCGATTTATTATAAGCATAAGTACTGTTGGCAATTGTATCGAATAAGCGCCGATTTGGGATGGGCAATGCCAACCGCTCATCATATTCTTTGGTATGAGCTACTGCCATGCTACTGGTGAAAATATATTTCCCAATATCATCCCGAAATACCTCGACTACCAATTCCACATCTTCTGGAAAATAGGCACACGTGTCGATCACCACATCAAAATGACGGTTATTAAAGAACGATCGAAATTTCTCTTCGTCATGACGATCCCCGATTAGCCATTCCACATCTTCATAAAATCGAAATTGGTTTCGCGCCGTGCCACGATTGAACAGGGTCACTTTTTGATTGCCCCGCAATAACGCCTCGGTTAAATGCAAACCAAGAAACCTGGTTCCGCCGATAATTAAGACATCCATTGTTTCTTAATGTTTACCTCTCGTTTTAAAATTGATAGATTATCTCATTACAATTTATTAAAATAATTAACAAAATTTTTTGATGGATGTCAAGGGAATTTTTTAGATTATTTTTATCAGCACGCTTAATTACGAGGCGAGAGGCATATTGTTGCTTTATTTTTTTCTGAGAATTATTCCTAGCGATCTCACGTTCTAAAGCCGATGAAAACAAATTTCAATGATGAAAATTTTAAATCTTCAGAATAATATTATTGCAAAGCGCAGAGAACAATATATTTGGTTTTCTACGCTTTGCATGCACTTCACACTCAATATTTTCGATCAAATCAAGACTTTTATTCAAGGCATAGCCTCAGCAATTTGTTTGCTTAAAATGGTCGATTGATACGGAATGTGGCGACGAGAGGCTCGCCTTTGATGTCCATCCGCTTGGCAAAGTCCAATCGGACATTACCTTCTCGATTGCCGATTCCAAAACCGATAGCCGTAAATAAATCTTCCCAATCGAGATCATCAAAGCCTTTCTGCGCTTTAAGCGTATCATCAACTGACCAGGCAATACCGGCGTCAGCAAATATCACGAAACTGAAATCACTCCAGCCCAACACACGGTTAAAAGGACTTTTACGTCCGTGGATCCGATATTCAACATTTCCCAATAGCATACGATTCTCATTGGGAAACTCCTTGAATTCATAACCTCGCAACATGGAAAGTCCGCCAAGATCAAATTTGAGCTGTGTCGGTAGATAGCCTCGTGAAGAACCTCCCCTCAATCGAAAATCAAGATTTTCGCCATAGGTAATGGGCTGGTAACGACGAATGTCCACAATAAATCGATCAAAATCAACACCATTATCATTAAAATCTTTTCCAGCAAATTCTCCAGTTAAGTTAATAAACCAGCCCTGATCTGGATATTTGTAGTCATTGCGAGTATCCAGAGTTAATGTAGCCGCCACACTTTTAAACTCGATCTCATCTATCAATGGATTCTCTCGAAACTTTTTATCGCCTCCGAAAATCGACCATTGCGTTTTTCGCTTCAAGTCATAATGCCGATCCTGGCGATATTCTGCTTTCAGGGTCAAATATTCAGAAATATCATGGGATAGATATGCTGAATAGCCTTCTTTGCGATAATAATCTTGAAAATCCTCTCTTAAAAATAATGCTGCCAAAGAATTTTCAAAAGAAGGAATAATCCATTCATCTTCCGAGTGCACATCATCATGTGCCTCCGCGCCGATTACTGGTCCATATTTCCCAAAAACACTTCGCTCCAGGCCGATTTGATAACAGCCGCGTTTTCTCGAAAATCCATAGCCAGCATGCCCATATAAATCAAACCAGGGGCTTCCACCATCGCGCCAGTCATCTCGCTCCAGTTTTAGTCCGAGAAATAAGCCTTCCACTCGGTTATACCGAAACATAAAAGGTTCATCAGTCGGATCATTCCATCTTCCTGCGCGTTTTGAGCTTCTGCACTCCCATTCATCTCCTTTCTTGGGCTCTACTGAAACACCGCCTAAACCGACGGATACATGTTGATCACCGTCATCGACCTTAACACCCGTGATGCTCGTCTGAACCAGATCTCCTCCCACCTGAGCGCCCGGAGATCGATAAATCTTGCCCCCGACACTGACGGCGTCGCCATTTACACAAGCCGTGCTATCCAATTCCACGCTACCAAAGACTGCCACGACATTGCCATCAACTTCACCCTGAACACGAATTGTGCCACGCAGCGTCACCACATCGCCACGGATAAATTCGTCTGGCTCAATCGACACATCACCCCAAAATCTTACAATATCACTATTTTTCTCACGGTGGCGCTTTAAATATTTTCGTTCAATTTTTTCTCGAATAATTTGATCTTCTTCATTATTATGGACTGTTTTTTCCTCGGAGTCTATTCGCAGCGATCTGCCAGTGACCAGCGCTTCGTCATCAATCGTGATTCGTCCTCCATACGAAATGACGTTTCCATCAATAGCGGCATCATTATTAATCGTTGTCTCACCAAAAAAATTAATCAAACAACCGTCAACTTTGCCATCAATTTCAATGTCGCTGTTGAAAACCAGAATATCACCATAATTGGTTTTATCCTTCTCAATCGCCACGTCGCTATTAAAAATATTTAATAGAAAATCATAACCCGGCAATTGACGTCCTTCCGTGGCATTTACTTCCTCATCTGTAACGAGAACAATATCGCCGCCGACTCCAGTCTGTTCATTTCGGACTACTTCGCCTTTATATAGAACGATATGTCCGAATATTTTAGATTTCGTCTCCAAATAAACATCGGAGCTAATGGCAATGATATTGCCATGTATTTCTCCGGCTATCGTAATGGAACCATTTTTGATTACGATATCCCCATCAAGAACCTCATCAGCATCAATTGTAATACTGCTATTTTCATATTTAATCAGCTTTCGTTTTACTATTGAATTTTCCTCATTGGTCGCTGCATTGGCGCTGCTGCTATAAATGAGAAAACCAAATATAATCAAAAAAGCGATTAGAATAAATAGAAGAAATAATATCTGTTTAACCTGCATGGACTGCATCTTTTTTCCTCCTGGTATGAATTCATTTCTTATCTAAAGTCACTCTTGTTTTAGGCAAGATCTATACCATGATTTTTAATAGGTTTGCTAATCGGATTAATCAGATAAATTCTAATAAGTTACATAATGAGCGAAAAAGACAACCTTTCAGAAAGCGTGGTAAATTGACACGAAATGTCTTTCATTGCCTGTGTTAATATTACACGGTTTGAATCGTGAATAGCCTAGGAAAATAATTGCAAAAATCGGGTTGACCAATCATTGCTGTTAAACTATTTCACCAATAAAGACTGGTAAATCATGCCGATCACCAGGAGCAAAAGGGAGATGAAACCGCAAAAATAAAATAGATGAAGGTCAAAAGTATGTTTCAGAAAAAACATGGTAATTGAAGATAAAATGAGGAACGGCAACATTGCCACTACACTGGAGACAACGCTTTTCCACACCTTTGATTTTGTCAACCCCCGGGCTAACCAGCCCAACGGAAATAATAACATGAAACAAAATGCTGCTTTGCCGAATCGATCATGGCTCAATCCAACTAACAAAGGAAGGTAGTAACTGGTATCATAAATCATTGTGGAGTCGATGTTGCCATTAAAATATAGCTTCATTTCCCCACGATGAAATGTAACGACAACAAATTGGGGCTTATCCATTTTTAAAGTTGAAGCAGATGTAAATTCCAGGAACGATACATCTGATTCGGTGAGAGCTGTTCTGATTCTAAAT
>JAEAME010002286.1_pt1 | contig 11473 bp, 14 predicted proteins | sample 8958731 | NCBI WGS metagenome assembly JAEAME01 (sample SAMN16933194, study PRJNA681113) | bioreactor sludge metagenome | isolation source: anerobic bioreactor sludge (Control) | place: India:Bengaluru | collected 2018-10-24 | reverse complement strand
TTGAGGGTTTTGCTCAAAAAATGTTCGAACTTCGTCCAAAAAACACCGCCAATTTACAATTTCAGCGTTTTTGAAGGTTGTTGCCTCGCCCTCGCTACGCTCGGGCTCGTCAGCCGATTTTGAAGCAGAAATTGAATTTTTGTTTTTGTCCCGCTACTGTGAGGCTGGCCAGAAGTTGGCTTTTTTTATTTCTGTTGCTAAAGATCATATTTTTTGATAGCATAAAAATGAAAGCGAATGTCATTTTAATATTTTGCTATCAAAACTTTGAGGATATGATAAGTGATAAAAATACCATTGGGGATAATATTAAAAAACTAAGAGCGAAACTCAATTTAACGCAGGATGATTTAGTCAGAAAATCGGGCGTGAAATATACGACTCTTTCAAAAATTGAAAGCGGGGTTGTTACAAAACCAACTGTATATATAATGGCGAAAATTGCTAAGGCGTTGGGTGTTTCGATTGAGGATTTAATTAAATAACTGACCATGGAAAAGATAAATGCTATTGAGGCAATTGGTTTAACTAAGACATACGGAATAAAAAAAGCTGTCTATTCCTTAAATTTATTAGTACATCAAGGTGAACTTTTTTCTCTGCTTGGTATAAACGGCGCTGGCAAAACGACAATAATAAAAATGCTTTCCGGCCTGACTAAACCTACTGAGGGCGAGATTCTGATTTTAGGCGAAAATATTGCTAAAAGTCCAATCGTCGTAAAAGAAAAACTTAATATTTCCCCGCAGGAAACCGCTGTTGCGCCAAACTTATCGGTTAGGGAAAATTTAGAGTTGATTGCGGGCATCTACGACGGTAACAAGTTTGACTCGAAAAAGAAGGCGGATAACATTATTCGTGATTTTAATCTTAGCGAAACAGAAAAGAGTAAAGCTAAAATTTTATCTGGCGGTTGGCAACGAAGGCTGAGTATTGCCATGGCGCTCATATCAGAACCGAAAATTCTTTTTCTCGACGAACCGACTCTCGGCTTGGATGTGATAGCAAGACGCGGGCTTTGGTCGATAATTCAGAAACTAAAAGGCAAAACGACCATAATTCTTACAACGCATTATATGGAAGAAGCCGAGGCGCTCTCTGACAGAATCGGCATTATATCAAACGGCAAGCTTAAAATTATTGGTACAGCAAAAGAGCTGATTAATAAGGCTAGGGCAAAAAATTTTGAAGATGCGTTTATCAAATTTGCAGAGGAAGCTATATAAAAATATGAGAAGTTTAATACTAGCATCACGGAATACTAAAGAAATTTTAAGAGATCCAATTAATCTGTTTTTTGGCATTGGCTTTCCTTTAATAATTTTGCTACTGCTCTCGGCAATGCAAGCTAATATTCCGGTGCAGATGTTTGAAATTAAAAAGCTGTCGCCAGGAATTGCTGTTTTTGGATTATCCTTTATTTCTCTTTTTTCCGGCATGCTGCTTGCCAAAGATAAAACATCATCATTTCTTAAAAGATTATTTGTTTCTCCGTTGTCTTCATTTGATTTTATTTTAAGTTACACTCTGCCTTTTTTACCAATGGCAATGGCGCAATCGGCTATTTGTTTTTTGGCCGCAATATTTTTAGGCTTGCCATTAAATCTAAATATAATTTTAGCTATTGTTGTGTTAATACCGGCGGCAGCTCTGTTTATCGGTCTTGGCTTGCTTTGTGGGAGTTTATTTACCGATAAACAGGTTGGTGGAATATGCGGAGCTTTATTAACAAATTTGAGCGCCTGGTTAAGTGGGACTTGGTTTGACGTAAGTTTAGTTGGCGGATGGTTCAAAACAATTGCCGATATACTGCCGTTTTCGCATGCTGTTGATGCGGCACGTGCCGCAGTTTTTGGGTATTATTCAGATATTACAATTCATCTTTTATGGATTAGTTCATATGCTTTGATTATTATTATTTTAGCGATAATCATATTTAATAAAAAAATGAAAAGTGATAGTCTATAAATAAATTTTAGATTATTCAAATTTGTCAGCAAACTAAGTTGAAACAATTAAACTATTAACGTAATATAAAATTTATGAACAATAAAACACAAAATCAAGAATGTTGTCCCGAATTCAAAACGGAAAAATGGGACAAAAAAACATTAAGCTGGGACAGTAAAAAGTTTATTAAAGATTCTGTTCCGGAATTTTTTCATATTCCTTTTCCGCCCATGATCGGCAAAAAAATAACAAGGATGTGGAAAGCGATAGAGCAAGTTGAGGCGGACTTGCCAAACAAGGAAGACACTTTAATATTATTTCATGACCCAACGCCTTTTAAAGGCGAGATATTCATATCGGTGAAAAAAGATGTTCCAACAGAAAACAATGTTGTAATTTCTGGAAATTTTGTTTGCAGAGTTTTTGACGGGGGTTATAATGCCGTTCCTAAATTTGTCAAAATTATGGATGAATATCTGGCGGAAACGGGAAAGAAAGCCAAAGATTATTATATTCACTACGCCTATTGTCCAAAATGCGCAAAAAAATTTGGACATAATTATATGATTCTTTTTGCTGAAATTTAAAATAAAAAGAATTTACCGCCAATTTGAACTATAAAAATTTATGAAACAAATACGCCTAAAGGGTTCATGGGTAATAAAAGCTCCTCTCAAAAGAGTTTTTAATATTATTACCGATTTTGAAAATATGCCGCGTAATTTTCCGGCTGTCGCGGAATCAATGCATATAGTAAATTGCCAAGGAAATAATCTGAAAATTGATGCACGAGTAAAATCATTCGGCAGAACATTCCCTGTAAAAATGAAAACAAAAATTATTCCAGAAAAAGGGTTTATTTCTGATAACGAAAGTCTAAAATTCGGAACATCGGGACATGAAGAATTAATGCTGGAGGAAACACCGAAAGGTACAATAATTAACTATGTTTATCAAGTTAACATTCATAAACCATTATTGGGTATTATTGCTAAGCCTTTTATTGGTTGGTTTGCAATGAGATTTTGGAAGCGTACTTTTATAGATAAGTTAAAAGAAACATTAGAAAAGTAGCGGGTAAAAACCAGATAAGATTTGTTAAGTTTGACGTCAAAGAAAAACTTGAGATCGCCCTTTTTGCTTCAGTTTCAAAGCGAGGCGGGCGGAATGGGGGGCGTGAGGAATTCCGCCGCCGAGCCAATCGCGCGCAAAATCAATTCGGATTTTTTTAAATACACACCGCCAATTTTCAGAATCATTTAATTATTATCAATAAACCCATGCCTAACGAAACTAAATCAAAAAAATCACTACTCATATTAATCATCGTGGTGATTTTAATTATTGTCGGCGCCGCGGCGATTTATTTAATAGCTGGCGGCAAAGAAAAACCAACCAATACCAATACAATAACTAAGAATACAACCAACGACAATGCCTCTGATAACACAAATATCAATTCAGCGACTGATCCCTATGCTGATTTAATGAAGTACGACGGAAAACTGGTTGAAATCTATTCAGCTGACGGCAAAGTGAACGGTCAGCTGGCGATTGCCTACCGGCCGACGGAAAAAATGCCCATGCAGGTAGTATACTTTTTAAAGGTGACTGATGATTTGCCGAAATCGACAACCCCGACCGGCGGCGGCGCAGCTTATTATTATTTGGCCAGCCACGCTAGATCAGACGAAATCCGGGCAAGTGACGGCTCCGGCACGTTATCGGCCGTTATTTGCTACGCCGATCAGACGCCCGACGTGCTTGCTTTGGCCAGAGTCGGCAGTATTACGGTAGACGCCTATGACGGTTGTTCAAACCAGTATGATCCTTATGCCACGACCGATACTTTTTATAACATTTACGCCGAATATTACAATAATTATGATTTTGATTACGACAGGATAGTCGGAAAAGACACGTTGGCCCTGTTTGATTCAGCGCCTTACTGGACAGCCGATCCTTCAACTGGCGGCGCAAGCGTTGATGACGACACGGTAATAGCCCAAGCTGAAATTGCCAGACAGTATACGCTGATATATTCAGAATAAGTTAATCAGCGCAAAACATTGACTTCTTCTAATTGCTTTTGTATTATTATATAGCTGGATGTCAAAACTTCGTGCTTTGGCAAAAATCCGATCCAGCGGGTGAGCACCGTAACCAGGGAGGTGTCGAATGAGGTGGAAGTTTGTGCGCATGTTCGCGACGGAGCACGCGATGGAGCAGACCAACGAAGCCACCAAGAAGAAGAAGGCCGACGCGGGTCGTACCGGGTAGCTCAAGAGACCGAGCAGGCTGGCTGGGTGAGCGTTTGACGCCTGATGCTTCAAGCAGGTTACGGCGCAACGCGCGTTCTCCCTCCCAGACAACCAGCTGAAACCGGCAATGCCGGTTACCCACCAAAGCGAGAACATGGGCGATCGACCTTTGATCGCCCTATTATTTTTGCATAACAAGCTTAATTCTCTAAAAACCCGGATAGTGTTTTTATGATCAATCAATACAAACAAAGAACAGTCTATGCTATTATTAAAGCGTTATATAGTTTAAACTTCTGATAATAAATGAAGAAAATCCTAGTTACGGGCGGCGCTGGTTATATCGGCAGTGCCGCAACCAAGATGTTAATTAAAGAAGGCTATCAGGTAGCCGTGGTTGATAATCTTTCCAAGGGGGATAAAAAGCTGGTTGATGCCAGAGCGAATTTTTATAAGGCCGATCTGGTTGATTTGGATAAGTTAAGCAAGGTGTTTCAAAAACATAAATTTGATTCAGTTATGCATTTTGCCGCTTATAAAGCGGTTGAGGAGTCAATGGAAAATGCCGTCAAATATTCGGATAATATTACCGGTACGGTTAATCTGCTTAATTGTATGGTTAAGTTCGGCGTAAAGCAGATTATCTATTCGTCCACGGCGGCTGTTTACGGTCTGCCCCGGGAAAAGCCGATCACTGAGAAATCGCCACTTGAGCCGATCAATTATTATGGTTTTACCAAGCTGGCTTCAGAACAGATTATCGGATGGTTTGGCAAAGTTCATGGAATACAGTATGTCAATCTAAGATACTTTAATGTGGCGGGCGACGGCGGTCTGAGTTACGTGGATCCGTCTGCCAAGAATATTTTCCCGATTATTATGGAAGTTTTTTCAGGTAAACGCAGCCAATTAGTAATTTTCGGAAATGATTACCATACTCCCGATGGTACCTGTATCCGCGACTATTTTGACATAAATGACTTAGTGGACGCACATATTTTGGCGCTGGACTTGAAATCCAGCGAGACGATAAATCTCGGGACGGCCAAAGGTTCAAGCGTCGCGGAATTAGTTAAATTAAGCGAACAAGTCGTTGGTAAATCTCTAAAGTATAAATATGGTGAACGAAGACAGGGCGATCCGGCAGTCTTGGTCGCCTCAAACGCCAAAGCAAAAAAACTTCTGGGCTGGGAACCCAAGCGCCGGCTTGAAGATATGATAAAATCAATGTGGGAAGCCTATAAAAATAGTTGATTATTTATGTATTTACTTTTTGACATCGGCGGAACAAATTTAAGAATGGCGGTTTCGAGAACCGGCCGCCGGCTGGATAACTGCGTAATAGTCAATAAGCCGGAAAATTTTAAGCAGGGCGTTTTAATTATAAAAAAGGTGGCTAATGAATTATCGGGCGGAAAAAAATATAAGGCAGTTTGTTGTGGCATCGCCGGCATGCTTAACCCGCAAAAAACAAAACTGGTTTATTCCCCCCATCTACAGGGTTGGATTAGCCAGTCTTTAAAGAGGGAGCTGGTAAAGGCATTTAAGACCAAAGTATTTTTAGAGAATGATGCTGATTTGGGCGGATTGGGAGAGGCGGCATACGGTTCTGGAAAAAATAAAAGAATTGTTGCTTATATCGCCATTGGCACGGGTATTGGCGGCACCAGAATCGTCGGCAAGAAAATTGACGCGAACGCCTATGGCTTTGAACCTGGTCATCAGATTATCTGCGCCGGCAAAAAAGCCTATCTGCCGCCTTACTACTTGGGCGAGTGGGAGGGATTGGTGTCGGGGACAGCTTTAGAAAAACGATATGGCAAGAAATCAGAATTTATCAAACAAAAAGCCGCTTGGAATTACGCGATTGAATATTTAAATTATGGATTGTATAATGTTATACGATTATGGTCGCCGGAGATAATTATACTGGGCGGCGGATTGATGAATAATACCAACCTGAGTATATCAAACATTGCCGGCAGGCTAAGGCTGCATTTTGTAAAATATAGCCGATTCCATTTTCCGATTATTAAAAAAGCGAAACTGGGAGATATGGCCGGTTTGTACGGCGCGCTCTATTATATAAAAAGTAAATTTAAATAACAGCTATGGGTCAAAAAATACTTGAGACACAGCTTAGGACAAAAACCAGCACTCAGACAAAGGTATTGAAAGCTATATCTTTGGCTTTCATCGGTATTTTCGTGCTGTCTTGGCTTTTTGTCATGAGGCTGATAGTTTCTCATTAGTAAATTAATCAGGCGCTTGACAGCCTTGCCTAATCATGGTTTTTGGGGTAGTTTGATTAAACATTGATTTGTTATGGATAATCCGGTTGAAGAAATAAAAAACCGGCTGGACATCGCTGATGTAATTCAAGAATATGTCCGGCTGACCAGAGCCGGTGCGAATTACAAAGCACTGTGCCCTTTTCATAATGAAAAAACTCCGTCTTTTATGGTATCTTCCGACAAGCAAATTTTTCATTGTTTCGGATGCGGCGAAGGCGGTGATGTTTTTGCTTTTATTAAAAAAATGGAGGGTGTTGAATTTCCGGAAGCTTTGCGTTTGCTTGCCCAAAAAGCCGGCGTTAAATTAAAACCCAGGGATCCGAAAACGGAAAATCAAAAAACCAAGCTGCTCGACATAAACCGGCTGACAGCCGCGTATTTTAATAAAATACTTTTAGAATCATCCCGGGCAGATGGCGCCCGCCAGTATCTTAAGGAACGCAATGTTACAGAAACAACGATTGACGAATTCCAGCTTGGATACAGCATTGATGACTGGGATGATTTATTTAATTTTTTGGTTAAAAAAGGGTATAGGGAAAATGAAATATTTGACGCCGGTTTGACTGTAAAAAAAGACAGAGGTGTTGGTTACTATGACCGTTTCCGGGGACGATTAATGTTTCCGTTGGCTGATGCTCATGGCCAAATAGTCGGGTTCAGCGGTCGGCAGCTGAAAACCAACGAAGAAAAACCAAGCGCTAAATACGTTAATACGCCGCAAACCTTGGTTTATAATAAAAGCGCGGTCTTATATGCCTTAGACAAGGCTAAACGCTCGATTCAAAAAGAAAAGTTTGCCATTGTAGTCGAGGGGCAGATGGATGCTATAGCTTCTCATCAAATCGGCGTGACCAATGTGGTTGCCTCAGGCGGGACCGCTCTAACCCAAGACCAGGTAAGGATATTGAAAAGGTATTGCGGATCGATTATTTTTGCTTTTGATATGGACACGGCCGGCGCCGAAGCCGCTCGTCGGGGCTTGGAAATCGCCTGGCAAAATGAGCTGGAAACAAAAGTTATTAAACTTCCGGTTGGCAAAGATCCTGACGAATGCATCCAAAAAGAACCTAAAGCTTGGCCGCAAGCGATTAAAAATGCCCAGCTGTTTATGGATTATTATTTCAGCAAGGTTGAAAGCGAAGTTGACCTGCGAACAGTGCCGGGAAAAAAATCTTTGGCTAAAAAAATACTTCCGTTGATTACCCGGCTACCCGACGCTATCGAACAAAACCATTATTTAAAAATGCTATCCAGCAAGGTGGGGGTGGAAGAGAAGTATTTGCGTGATCGGATAGCTAAGTCAATCAATGAAGATTACCGCCAACCGCAGCCGTCAGCGGCTCAGCCAGTCAGTCCGAAAGACCGCGCCGAAAGATTAAGTGAATTGATTATAGGAATAGTAATGAAATATCCGGAGCACCTCGGTTATATAGTAGAAAATATCAAACCCGAATATTTAAAAGGAGAGACCAGCCGACAACTTTACAAAAAACTTGTTGTATATTATACTGAATCCACTGATTTTAGCTTAAAACAATTTTATTCAGCTTTAGCTGAAAAAACCCCCAATCTCGTTGAAGTGGCTAAAAGTTTATGTCTGTTCATAGAAACTGATTTTGCGGATTTAACAAACGAAGACCCGAACATTATAAAAAAAACGCTTATCGATGCCGTACCTTTTTTAAAGAACAATTTTCTGTCTCAGGAATCAAAACGCTTGGAAAAAGAGCTTCAACAGGCAGAAGCAACGGGCGATAAAGATCACATACGATCACTTTCAGAGAATATTACTAGATTGACAGAAGAAATAGTACAAAACATTAATTAAGCAATAACTAACTTTGTTCTTCCGGGAACACTGGTAGATCAAACCTGTCGTTGTAAGGACAGCCGTTTCGTATCTATCGGATGGTTAGATCATTTTTATATGAACAAGAAATCAGGCGCCAAAAAAACAAGAAAAAAGATCATTCACCGACCCGCCGGCAAGAAAAAAGCTGCCAGAGCAACTACTAAAAAATCAGTCAAAAAGTCTCAGCGGAAAGCCGCCGATGTCCAAAAAGAAACCGTCGCTGAATTATCTTTGGTGACGGTTGAAAGCCTTCTGCGCAAGGGCCGGCAGCGTGGATTTATTACGGAAAAGGAAATACTATATTCATTTCCTGAAGTGGAGCAATATATACCTGAATATGAGGATTTTCTTGATCAGCTTGAGGAGCAGGGCATCAGCATAGTTGAGTCGGATACCGGAATCCTGGATACCTCGAGTAGTGGCTCGCCGGCCGGACAGGGCAAAGTGGAAAAACAGCGTTTTGACTTGAGTGACATATCAGACGATTCCATCCAAATGTATCTGCGGGAAATAGGCAAGGTTCCTTTGCTCAAAACCGAGGAAGAAGTCAGATTAGCCAAGCAAAAGGAGAAAGGCGACGTTGAATCGGCTAAAATGATGGTCCAGGCTAATTTACGCCTAGTCGTATCAATCGCTAAAAAGTTTACCGGCCGCTCGCTGTCGCTTTTGGATCTGATCCAGGAGGGTAACATTGGATTGTTCCGAGCGGTTGAAAAATTTGATTATCGTAAAGGCTATAAATTCTCAACCTATGCTACTTGGTGGATTCGTCAAGCCATCACCCGCGCTTTGGCTGACCAGTCGCGCATCATCAGGATTCCGGTGCATATGGTTGAAACAATCAATAAGTTCCAGCAGATTGAACGTCAGTTGATACAGGATCTGGGCCGTGAGCCTCTGCCCGAAGAGATTGCCGCTGAAATGGGCGAGGAAGTGGAAAAAGTGAGGCATATAATGAAAATTTCGCAGGAGACTGTTTCGCTGGAAACATCAGTGGGTGAGGATGACGAAGATTCTACGCTGGGCGATTTCATAGAGGATGAAAAAACCGTCTCGCCCGATCGTATCGCCTCTTTACAATTACTGAAAGACCATGTAAAAGACATAATAAAGGAATTACCTCCCCGTGAACAGAAAATATTGGAAATGAGGTTTGGTTTGCATGACGGAGTGTCTCATACTCTTGAGGAGGTTGGACAGGAATTCGGAGTTACCCGTGAACGCATCAGGCAGATTGAAGCCAAGGCTTTAGAAAAAATACAGGAGCATCGGGGTATGAGGAAACTCAAGGATTATTAAATATTCCGCGGTAGCTCAATGGTAGAGCAACCGGCTGTTAACCGGTAGGTTGTCGGTTCGAGCCCGACCCGCGGAGCCAGATTAATAATTAATAAATGAATACTTAAATGAACAAAGAAAAATTTATTGAAGAACTTAATAAAGACCTGGAGTGGGAATACGCTGCGGCCGTCCAGTATGTCCAGCATGCCGCGGTCATCACCGGCCCGGAATATGACGCGATTGCCAAAGAGCTGGTAGTCCATTCAAACGAAGAGATGATGCATGCTCTGAAAATATCAGAGGCGATATCTGATTTGGGCGGCGTTCCGACTGTTGATGTCGAAGAGAGAAAAATTTCAGACGAATCAAAAATAATGCTGGAACAGGATCTGGCCGGAGAAGAGCTAGCTATCAGCAGATACAAAGAAAGGATTAAGCAGTCGGATGAATTGGGCGAATACGGCATCCGGCGCGTTTTAGAGGATATTTTAATGGATGAGGAAGAGCATAGACGTGATTTATTAAGCTCGCTTGGTAAATAAAAAACATTCAGAAAAATGAGGTGATAAAAAAACCTCATTTTTGTTTATTGCTAAAAACTGATTTTTTTGGTATAATTAGATTATGAACACTAATAAATTAAAAAACGCAGTTATATTAATTATCTTCAGCAGCGCTGTTGTTTTTAGCGTAGCCCCATTAATCGCATTAGCCGCCACGCCCACTTGCGATGCCGGCAGAATACTTCCACCCTGCGTCTGTGATGGTAATTGTAACGCGGATGATTTTGTTGTGATGTTTATTAATCTGGCTGAGTTTTTTCTGGGTATCGTGGCGATTCTAGCCATGTATTATCTGGTTATGGGCGGTTTCACTTTGATCAGCGCCGCCGGCAGTCCCGAAAAAATACAGGCTGGAAAAAATACAATAGTAAACGCCTTAACTGGTTTGTTTGTGGTTTTTGCCGCCTGGGTGATAATTAATACTTTATTTTTTGCTCTGGCCGGCAAAGATGAACCCATTTTTGGCAAAGAGTGGTGGCTTTTAAAACGAGCGCCGACTGAAGTGTCTGAAGATGTGGTGGTGATTGAGCCCGACGAATGCGGCGATCTTCAAGCGTTGGCCAATAAATATAGTGTACCGTATCCAGCGCAAGATGCGCCCTCGTTAACTGCGCTAAAAGCCTGTATTGCGTCAAATGTTCCAAATGATATGATTGACTGGGCTCAGGTTTACACCATAGACCAAGACCATCCTAAATGTAACTATACAAGAGGTGAGCCGGTTTGCGATTCATGCTCGCATTCCTATCATTCTTGCCACTACGGCGGAGCTGGCGGTAATGAAGGGGCAAATTATAACGCCAAATTGAACCAATATACCGAAGCGCAGCTTTTTGCGGCTATAGAAGACGCGCTTGAAGGTCCCTGTGACGGTCTAGCCGGGTATTATGTATTAGAAGGTAATCATACCCATATTAGCACTCCTGACTGTAGCGGAAATTAGTTTAAAGGTATTTATAAATAAAAAGAAATGTCTGATATAATACAAAAGTCAATCGAACAATATTTTCATGAACTAAACGTACCGGATGAAAAACGTGAAAAGATTGTTATGGCCGTAACCAAGATGGTTTATGAAAGAAACCGGACAATTGTGGTTTGGGAGAAGGAAAACGATGAACATGAAAAGATAAAATTGGCCGAGAGGATTAATGAAAAAGACAGGTTAATCAAAGAAAAAATAGGTAATATATTGGCGGGCAAGGAAGAGGACGGTCAATATGATTTCTAAGCCGGTAGTTCTGATCATCATGGACGGCTGGGGCGTGG
>JAEAME010002285.1_pt1 | contig 11475 bp, 18 predicted proteins | sample 8958731 | NCBI WGS metagenome assembly JAEAME01 (sample SAMN16933194, study PRJNA681113) | bioreactor sludge metagenome | isolation source: anerobic bioreactor sludge (Control) | place: India:Bengaluru | collected 2018-10-24 | reverse complement strand
GAGGACATTCGAGGCTTCGGTATCGATAATCGCCATTTTATCAGCATCAGCCATTGAGGTTTTTGCTGTCGCCCCGTGAATGGAAGAACCGACATTTCCTGCGTCGGTTACATCTGCCGCAGTTTCAATTCCTGAAAGCTTTGTTTTTTCAGTAGCTGAATATTGCTTATAAGTAGTTCCGTCTCCGATATCGTCTTGGTTAGCGTCTGCTCCTGAAGTTACTAGTCCTTTGGTGTCGTAAGTTATCTTGGTTTTGGTTGCGGCGACTATTGCAGCGTTGCCAGTAAGTTTTCCATCTAACTGGGTTTGAATAGCCGAAGACACTCCGTTTAGATATTGGAACTCAGTATTGGAAACAGATCCGTCGGCTATTTTAGCCGAATCAATAGCTGAAGGCATCGCTGAAGCGGGAATTGATTTTGAATCACTTCCGTCGTGGTCGTGTCCGCTAGTGGTATCGGCTATTTCAGTTTCTAGCGTTTGAAGCTCGGTCCTTAAGTCCGAAGAGCTTAAGGCTGAATTTGCTACTGGGGTTGTGACTGTTCTTGCCATATTATGTTGGTTTAATTATTTCATCGTAGTTTTCACCTCCTATGTTGATATATGAACCGTCTTGAAAGACTAGAAAATCATCGCTTTGGGTTAAGAGATAGTTTTTAAAAGAAGTCCTGGTAATTGTCGAATAACTTCCGACTGTCGGTCTATCGACATCTCCATATCCTGATAAATCCCAAAACAAATCTGCTTCGTCCCAAAAACTCGTTGAGTCATCCCATTTCAAATAGGGAAGGCTTGGTTTTGTAATCGTCGAGTAGCTCATCTAAATGATTCCGATTTACTTTTTAGGACAAAATTCCTTTTAAACCTATTTTTGAAGAAATCATTAAATCGAGATTCTATCTTAGCGTAAGCAATAGCAAAATCATTTCTCCAAGTATCTGAATATTTGCCAGGGTGCATAAGCCTTTCCAAATCAGCAAGGTCATAAGCCAAAATATCGTGCAGATTGGTTTCAAACTCTGGGCTTCCTGTAGTCAAATCATCCTGTCTTTTCTCGTACCATAAATGAATTCCGGCTGTAATATTTCCGGTGGTTGTTTTAAGGGGTCTGACGAAATATGAATCTCTTTCAAACCGGACATAAGGGTCATCCTCGCTAAATGTGTCTTGGATAGAATCTTCTTCGTGTTCGCTTCCTGATTTATTTTCTCCAATGTCGTAAATCGAGCAAGGAAGCCAAGTGATTCCATCATAAGAAATCTCCACCCTCACAGGTCGTAATGTATCAGTGGCAAATGGGTATTCTCCATTGTATCCTAAATCTCCCACCACTAATCCAGAAGTTGAGACTAAATCGGTTGTTACCTCCTGAATCTGGGAATTTAAGTCTTGTCTGACCTTTAAGATATCGAGGGTTCGATGTCCATAACAGATATTTAACTCAGCCAAAACATTGGTTGCGTTTCCATCAAGAAAAGTAGTGGCATTTGTATTGGTAAGGCGATAAGCCTTGCTCAGGGTTGCTGCTACATTCATTATATTTAATTAGCTAATTATTCTTCAACTAAAACGTTGCAATTTCCTTTTCCGTCTGTGGTGATTGTGCAAACAACCTTTATTGCTTTGAGGGCAAGTTTATCAATATCCATTGATACTAACTGAGAGGTATCAGAAGCCAGTGAGACGCTTGCAACTCGTATGTTGGTTTGGGCATTGGTGTTTGCAACGTCAGTCAAGATATTGTTTAGAGCAACGAAATTCGTTCCGTCAACAGAACCAGTAAAAGTAAAGGCTGTTGAACCAGATGAGTGGTTTGTTCTGTTCAGCCAGAAAGAAACCTTTCTTGCTCCTTCTACTGGGATTGCTACTGAGGTAGCTGTAGCTGCTACGGCTTCGTGAGCCTTGTAATAATTAACCATATTATTTTATAGATCCATTAATTTTTAAAGCGAATCCCTTAGCGAGTTCGCCTGCGTTTTCTCCGTGAATTTCAACGCAATAAGTACGGACAAATTCGCTTTCAGCGTTATACACGCTGAATTCATTTTTAGGCTCTTCGACTGGAGCTTTAACTTCTTCTTTGACCTCTTCGATTTTAGGTTCGATAACCTTTTTTTTCCTTGACATATTAGTTAAATAATTTAAATAAATTAAAAGTATCATCATTTAGTTTTCCAGTCTCGTCTAGTTTTTTGAGACAGTCTTTGACTAGGTTTATTTCCAATTCTGTAAGTTCAAATTCTTTTTTCTTATCTTTCTCTGGATTCCACTTGATAGAGTCGGCTTGTGATTCTATTTCAAATTCCTTGATTTCCTCCTGGGTAATTTTAATCTTATCCAACAAATCTGCCTTGACAACTAAGGTTGTGAAGTTTCCTTCTTTTGGCAAGATTGTGGGCAATATAATGCGGTCTTTTATTCCTAGTTTCATATTTTAGATTTAATTAATTACCTGTGGCAATCCCGAACCAGTCGGGAATGCACATAGATATTCAATTAAGCTCCTGCATAAGCATTAATATAGAAGACTGAGCCTCCTATAGTAATCTTAATTTTCTTAGAAGCCCCGTCAGTTGTAGCAGTATCAGCCACCATTCCACCACAGGTATTCAATTCCATTAGAGCGGTGATTTTATCTCCGCCGTATATGTAAATTGCTTCGTCCATAGTAGCTGCTCCGTTATTTGTCATATAAAGCAACTGATGTGAACCAGTTACGGCATTAGCCTGATGCGAATCAAGCCAAGCTGAGCAAACGTGAGTAGCGGTGATAGCCGCGCTCGCTTCGATTAAGCCGTATAAACCAGCCATAAAAGAAGCTCCTGCAACTGTTCCGTCAGCTCTCGCTTGTCCGTAAGAACCTATAATAGTTCCTCCGGTTACGGTGTATCCTGTAGTTACTTTGGCAACACCAAAGTTTCCAAAGACGCTTCCAGTTCCAGTAGCGTTAATATGAGCTTCTGTATTGAGTCCATAATGTGAACCGCTAGTAGCTACTGTTTCTGTTCTTATTTCAGCCGCGCTTCCGGCAACTGTCATAAGGTGATCGTGGAATTTAGCTACTGAGGTTGCAGAACCACTTCTGTTTTGGTAAAAAGTTCCGTTGGTGTCTAGTACTCGAAAAGCATCCGAGTCGTGTCCTGTTCCTTGATATAAACCACCTTTAACATAAAGTTTTTCGTGGCAGTTTACATCTCGATTAAATTCTTTTGCCATTTTATTTGTGCTATTTAAGCAGGTCTGGGGAGGGTTTCCCCTCCCAGACACTTACCTAGAAATTAAATTAGAATGCGGATGAATTTATCTTCACGTCCACAAGTCTTCTTGCTCCGTCTGCGAATGTCTTAAGACCATAAACGATATAGTTGACAACATCTTGTCCAATATATCCGTCCCTGTCTTTTAACGTCATCTTAGGAGCTTTTTGGAGAACCAAATCAATCGGTTTTCCCTGTCCGAATAGACAGTGTTGAATCTGAGAAGTCGTAGTCCAGATATCAGCAGTAGCAGTCAAAGTTTCCGAAACTGCGACAGATCCTTTACCTTCGGCTTTGAGAGTCATATAGGTAGATCCGTCAGTAGCCGTGATTCCTTTAAGGAGGGCTTGGTTAGCAGCGGAAAGAGCCACAAAACCGGTGTCTGTGTCTTCAGCAACTGAAGTTCCAGGAGTGTTGATAGCAGCAACCAAAATGTCCAAAGTGTGAGCTGCGTCAGAAGCGATATGAACGTTCCCAGCAGTTGTTCCTAGAGTAGAAACGAAAGTAAGGGTTACTCCATTGATGGTAATGGTATCTCCGTTAGTCGGATTTGTTCCAAATTCAAGTCTTCCGCTCCAACCTACAGCGTTTGATTTATAGAGATTGAATCCCATAAATTTACCAACTTTTCCGTTTGTTCCTACTTGGTCTCCCAAAGCGGACTCTTTGCCTTCCAATTTCTCAAGAAGAATTTCATAGAACTGTTCAGAAATAACAGCCCATTTTGATTCCTCTTGGTCGTTGTCAGCTACTCCTAATTTTCTTCCAGCTTTTGTAAAGATAGAAGCGACATTAGAAGTTGTCAGAGTGATTCCGTTTCCGTTTGTTCCTCCAAAATCATAATCATCAACATCATAAGTAGCTTGGTCATATTCTCCCAATACATCGCCATCAACCCAGTTGGTCAATTTTGTTCCACATCTCTTAGCCATTTTTTCTCTGGTAGGATAATGTGATTGCCACTGGTCGATATCTTTGATGTAGAAAGTTGCTTCCTTTTCTACGTTGCAGGTCAGGTATTCATCAGTTGATGTAATATCCTGTCGGGTGTAGCTTCCTTCGCTACCGAGTGTGTTTACTACCACATCAGCCATATATGGTCTGTGTGCTTGTTGCCCATATTTGAGGTCTGCTTCCAATCGGTAATTAGCGATGTTGGAATAGACATTAACTTTAGTCGCAATATCTTGATAATCACGGCTCCAGTTTTCTCTTAATGAGGCAGAAATCGAATTTGCCATCGTTTTATTAAATTAGTCCTCAACTAAAGCTCAATCATTCCTCCTTTAGTAGATTTCTTGCGTTGATAATCTTGCCATCTCGAATAGTCTTTATCGGACATTTTCTTGATAGCCTCAGCCTGCTGTGCATCGGGTAGTTTGTCTATCTTAGCAAAGTCAGTCTCGCCTTCAATCTGATTGCTTGGGGATTGAATCTTGCTTTTAGCTTTGTTTTCCTCGGATAAAGCTTCAGCCTTAGCGTGTAGCCATTGTTCGCCCTTCCAGGCTTTAATGATAGATCCGCCATACTTGGCGTCTGCTACAGTTTTAAGGTCGTCTTTGACTAATTCAGCTTCGGGTTTGCTTTCGAGAAACAGCTCCGTAACATCGTCAGATGCTTGGGTAGGTGTTGCTTTGGGCTCCTCGGCTTTATTAGGCGCTTTGTTTTCTCGTCCCTTTTGAGAAAAGTATTTTGACATTCCTTTCTCCATCCTGGCAATTTTAGCTTCCAGTTTTTTAACGGGGCCTTCTTGGGCTTCTTCCTCTTCGGATTCTTCCTCAAAAAGATTTTCGAGTTCCGAGTCCTCTGATCCGTTTTCCTCCGTAGGTGTAGCCTTGGCTTCCTCCGTAGGGGTAAGTTTTTCTTCGGGCATTGCGTTGTGTTGTTAAGGGGCAATAGCTGTTTCTTAAGTGAAACAGTCCTACTACTTGAGCCTTAGAACGGTTATGCTCCGCTCACTGCTGTTTACAGGACAGCCGTTATACTAATTAACTACTAAGGCTTATTCTATTTCTTCTTGGGTTTTTTCACGCTCGGCTTCTTTTTTGGTTTCTCGATAGGTTTCCATATTTTGTTATTGAACTTATACAATGCTGATTTGATTGATTGGGTGGCTTTTCCTACTCTGTCCTTTTTAGAAAGAGCAAATGAAGCGGATTGTTTTGTCTTGTCGTCTATGATAATTACGACTACATAATCTTCTTTTTCGGGTGTGTCATTGACGTTTATTTCGTATTTCATAAATTTAATTAATTATTTCGTAGAGTATTTTTTCAAGTATAGTTCTTGAGGCTTTAGCCTGAATGACCAATTTCCCCACTTCTTCCATATTGTTGAAATCAGCATTCTTAATGTTTCTGATATCCGTCAATTCGTCGATATGTTTCTTAATTATGCCGTCAATCACATATTTTTTAAAGTCAGCATTATTCTTAAGGACTTTAAGATATTCATTTCTCTTTGTCTGTTCCTGAACCTTGAGGTTTCTTTCTTCTTTTTCTTTAGCGGCTAATTGTGGGTCTCTTATTATTTCTTTCATACCGTTGGTTGTGTGTTGGCGGTTGCTCCCATCATTTGTGTTCTGATGGCTTCGACTTCTTGTTCTTTTTCCTCTGGTGTTTTGTCAAATTGTCTGGGGTTCTCATTAGTAAGGTCAAAGATAGCATCTTCAACAGACTTCCTACTTCCTGTAAAATTAGGGTCTAACAGCATCTTTTGATAAAGTTCTAACTTATATGCTTTGTCAAAAGTCTCACTGTTAACAAAGAATTCGATTGTATAGTGAAATCCTTTTAATATCTCTTTCTTGATGCTTGCCCAGCGGGTATCACCCATTGTCTTAAATTCCTCCGTTAATTGTTTGGTTTCTGCGTCTTCTAAGTCTTGGAGAATCTGTACTTCCTCCCAGCTGACATCTCCTTCAACAACGTTCCCGTCTTCGTCTTCGGTCTGTTTAGACTTTTCAAACTCGTTGTATCTAGCTTCTGTTCTTCTGCTTACTTCCTTTTCTATCAAAGCTTTGTCAATTTCCGCCAAGTCTTTAGGTTCTCCGGTTATAGCAGTCATCTCTTGGGCGTCTATTTCATCTAAGATATCTTCAAAGTATCCATTCATAAATAATGCCTGCAAGAAATGATGCATTCTCTCTCTTACAAAGTCATAGGTGGTTTGCTGAGTGGCAAAATTAGATTTGATCCCCGCTGCTGAAGTAGAACCTGGCATTTCTTCCCCTGTTCCTTGCGCTGTCACTCCAAGGACCAATCGCATAATCTCATAAAGTTTATCTACGTTGGCAATAAACTCGGATGTTTTAGTGTCGATGATTAGTCGCTGGAGGTCTTCATTCGCATCCATCTGAAGGATAGTTCCGGTCTCTATGCTATCTAGCCAGTCTTGTTGGAGAGAATTGGAAGTATTTGTGTATTTATGAATGATAATTCCCCTTAAATCCAAGATGTCTTTCTTGCGTTTTAGATTAAATTGCTCGTTATAATGCTCCTGGAGTCCAGCAAGAAGTTCCGAGCATCCCATTCCCAGCCATCGTCCTGGACAATCAAAAAAGTCTGCCTGTTCATAAGGAAACATCTCTTCCTTTTCTCCGAGTTTCTTTTTCATCCTCTCTGATTCTCTTTCTTTGGTGTAAGGAGTGACAAACCTATCCAGTTCCAAATAAGGATTCCAATCGGTAGGCTGGGTAGTAGCTGAGTCAGAATTACTTTTATCCAAATACTTGATGCAAATTTTATGGGTCTTTCCGTCTTCCATCTTGTCCCAAGTCCAAAACTCGATAACTTTGAAAGTGCTTTCGTGTGCCTTTTGCATTGTTTCCCATAAGTCTTCTATTTCGCTCCAATGCTCTTTCCAATCATTCTTGTAAGAAAGCATTTCATCCCACGAATAATAAGCAAACTCGGCGTGTTCTCTTTTCTGGGGGTCTTTAATATGAGGAGTGGTTAGATAATTTCTGAGGTCTACTGATTCCACCCGCCCGTCTACTCTTTTGCTGATAGCGGAGCCGAACCAGACCATATCCGCCATTGTCCTATCCACAAACTTTCCGAAAAAAGTTCTGAGGAGATGGGAGCGGACAGCTAATTTAAAAAGAGCTAAGGTTCTGATTCCCCTTCCATTAAGAGAGCGCATATTAAAATCTTTCAAATCAACATCGGAACTCATTATGATGGTTCGGAAGATAACCCAAATCATCCGGTAAAAAATATATCTGAATCCGCTTGAATCAGTTTCACTTTCAAACTTTCCGTTATATAGTCGGTAAGCCTCATCAATAATATCCTTTTGGTTATAGGTAACTCCGCTAGATACAATTACAGTTCCTTGGGAGTATTTAGTAATAAAATTGTTTATTTTCATCTAAATGTTGCCAGTTTTGGCATTATTATTGGTTTAGATTGTTGTAATGGTATAGGTTCGCTTAATCCCCATACAGCAAGAGCGAGGCTCATTACCGTATCGTCATGTATTCCTTCTGGGACTCTCATCTTGACTTTTGAACCTACTAATTCGTATTGAAATGATTTTAGTTCATCGAGAAGGATAGGGTCGTTGGGTAGCTTTATCTTGTTTTGTTCAATGAGAATCTTTAGCCCATTGAGCAATTGTTCCCTACTGGACTCTGTAAATTTGAATGATTCTATTGGAACTTTCTGAGCAGTCAAATCATCATATATCGGGTCTCCTAATCCCGTAGTGTCCATATAGACTATTCCATTGTTCCAGTATCGGATAAATTTGATAATCTGCTCTTTTTGGGTATTCCAGTCTAATTTATTAAATCTCTCTTGTTTGGCTATTTTAAATGTGTGGAGGTCTATTGCAGTAAGTACCGTAAAATCCTGATACTTAGCTAAGTCAATTCCAATCTGGTATCTATTTCCTGGAACTGATTTGATTTCTTCACTGTGTAAATTATCATCAATCTTCCTGAATACGCTGGATGCTCCGTCAATAAACTTTACATAGTATTCCTGTTCAAATAGATCTGATGGCATTTCAGCTTTTTCTTGTTCCAGAGCTTCTTTTGAAATAGCTTGAGTGTCATCAACCGTTAAAACCTGGTGCCACCATTCTTTATCATTCTCTTTAGCGATTTGGAGTATCTTCCATCCTTCATTCTTTCCCCTAGGCGTGTAGACGAATATTGCAAATCCTCCGTTCTCAGCGAGGATTGGCCTTAAGTATTCCCACACCTGCGGTTTCATTAAAGGATATTCCGAAAGGACTACTCCGATTGGGTTGGTCCCTACAATGCTGTCAATGTTATCCGCTCCGACTACTTGGAATACTGATCCGTTCCTGATTTCTATCTTCATTTCTGATTCATTCTTTTTGGTAACCAATTCAGCCGGGAAATGGTCAAGGAATTTCATTCCCTGTTTGTCAATTCCGTTCCAGATGACTTTCTTGGCTTGGGAATAAGTTGGGAGAAAGTAGTAATAGGTTCCCACCCGCTCTAACATTTTTGAAATAACCGCATTTAAAACTGTTTTGTCTTTTCCGGCTCTTCTATGCCAGACTAATACTATCCTTTTAATTCCCTGCTGGATCTTCTGGAGGAATGGTATTTGATATGCTCTCGGTTGGAATTTGTGGGGGATTGTCGCTTCCATACATGATTTGTTTTATTATTATTGCTCCTCCTTCTTCTCCGGTATGTTCATTCAATCTTGGAAGTAATGTTGAGGCTATCTTAGGGAATACTATTTTGAACAATTCCATTTCAGCTGTATCGAGAGTATTGTTCTGATATTTAGTAAACAAATCAGCCACGATGTCTAATCCCATGCTTCTGACATTCTGTGCTCTTAATCTGTCTGTATATTTTGGTGCTGCCATTTTTGTAATTAAATCTGTTAAGGGCTTAAATAAGACTTTTATCTTCTTTACTTGCAACTCATAAAATTATCATCCAAAAGACTGTGGCTGTGAGTATTCCTGCTATATAAGCAGTCCAGCAATCTTTGTATTTGTTCTTTTTTAGTTTCTTTATGTGGAAAGTATATGGATCTCTTGGAATAGGATGTTCTTTGGGTGCGAATCTTTTTAATCCTTGAAGCTTGTCGTGGACGTTTATATGGATTCCGTTGAAGTTTTTATTCTTCATATGAAATATTATTACACCCTATTTTAATAACTTGTTCGCATTGGTCTCCGCTACAATAACATTCAATTCCGTTTTCACTCATTGTGCATGAGGTTTCTTTTAGGTCTCGGCATTTTCCGCAACCATAACAAGATTTTCCAAAATTTATTTTATTCATATTTGATTATTTTTAACTGTGGATAACTAACTTGACAGATTATTATAAAGGAGTATAATTAGAAATAGGTTAATAATTTAAAGGACTTATCGGGTGTATTAGTCCTACAAAACAATGAGTTTAAAACTAAAATTGATGTGGGTGAAAATTAGGGTGTATGTTGTGGCTATTTTAGCCTTTAGCGGTGGTCTAATCTATATGTATGGCTACAACCAGTATAGTAATTTAAAATGTGAAATTGGCAAGATTGAGATATCAAATTTAAGCACAACGTTGAGATAGTGAAAACTGGCTCTCCTGTTGCTTACAGTGTCGAGGAGCGGGGTAATTCCCAAGAGGTTCCCGCTCTTACTGAAATAATCGCTAAAGTCTATATCTTAGAAAGTTCAGGTGGTAAGAACGTAAACTGTCCTCAAGGTAAATATAATGGGTTCGGTTATCGTCAGAATAAATCAGAATGGGTTTGTTATGATACTCAAGAGGAGGTATTTGATCTTGTAGGGATGTGGTTTTCTAATAAACTGGAAAAAGGCTACAGTTTAAATGAAGCCTTGTGTTATTACCAATCAGGTGTTAGAAGCGATTCTTGCATCTACGCTGATAAATTTAATAGTATCTAATTCGCAAATAAATATTAACACAAACTGAAACAAAATCAATGGGACAATATGTTGATAATGTGAGGATATATCAAAAGAAGTATTATGAAGCTCACAAGGAACAAATAAAAAAGCGCAAAGCCTTGTGGTATCAGAAGAATAAAAAAAGGATTGATAAGAAACATTATGAATGGGAAAAGAAATGGAGGATAAAGCGTAGAAAGAGAAAGACCCAATCTCATTAGAGAAAGGGTCTTTTTTATTAAACAAATCTGTAAAAAGTTCTGATCTGGGTGATGCAGGAAAATGCAACATCCCTTTTATCGTTGGTCCAGTGGATTACAACCTTCTCAAAGTTATTGAGCAGACTGTACTGTTTGGTTGAGATATAAGGAAGTCCAAAATTACATAAACACGGAGAACCGCTGTGGATTATCCGCAGACAGTCAATCATATCTTTTGTAATATGGACTTCCCCTGGCGCGCAGTTATGAATGTTGTACAAATAATTTTCTGGATTAAAGGAGCTGTGAAACTTAGGCTTTCCATCCTTTAACCCCCAGTAAGCAACCTTGACTCCCTGGTCATTGTAAACAGTGAATACGAGGCTTCCTGAAAGCATTGTTTTGCCTTTGGGTTTTCCGACTCCTAGTTTCTGGCAAAGTTCCTGGTTAAGACCTATTTTACCCATCTCATCTGTCCACTCCAGGGTATAGTTAAGGTTTAAGGGTTCCTCAATTTGCTTATCCGTGTAGGTGGCTTTTTCGATTAAGAGGTTCTTGGCGTCCTGAAATTCAATGACTTTAATCTTAACCGCAAGGGCGATGATGTTGCTTCCGGCTTTGCAGGTCTGGCAGTAGGAAACATTCTTTTTCTCTCCGTGATATCTTATTGACGCTTTGTTTAAACAGGTAGGGCAGATAAATTCGAGGTAGCTTCCGTTAATCTTGGGTTCAAATCCAAGGTAGGTTAAAGCTTTTTCCGTGTCGATGGTTTGCATCGCCTCTGGGTATTTCATTTTATCCTCCTTTTCATATCTTTTTCTATCCAGTCCATCATCTTGAAAATCTTCTTGTACTTGAGGTAGACGAGCCATCCCTTAAGTCCTTTCGCTTTGGTTTTCTGTTTGATCCTTTTTAATAGGTCCACTGTATCCTCCTTTGATGAGATACGGTTTTCGGGTTCTGGCTTCTTTTCTGACATGGGCGGGTATGAGGTATTCCTGACATTTGGGACAGAGTCCGTCCTTCTTTGGTTCAAAGATGGTGTGTTGGCTTTGGCAGAGTTCGCAGAGCATAATTCCTCCTAGTACCCAACGAAACTACCCAATATTTTAGAGGG
>JAEAME010002284.1_pt1 | contig 11478 bp, 8 predicted proteins | sample 8958731 | NCBI WGS metagenome assembly JAEAME01 (sample SAMN16933194, study PRJNA681113) | bioreactor sludge metagenome | isolation source: anerobic bioreactor sludge (Control) | place: India:Bengaluru | collected 2018-10-24 | reverse complement strand
TTAGCAAAGTCAAAATATTTGAAAACTATATTTACCACTAATTTTGATCAATTGATTGAAAAGTCATTTAAAAGTTAATCATTGAGGAAGGGAAAATATTTTCAAGTTTTTTATAAAGAGGATGATTTAAACTATATCGATTGGGATGATGACAAAATACATCTTATTAAAATACACGGCAGCATTGAAGATAAGGACAATATGGCCATCACGCTGCAGCAGGTAGCAAAGCAGGAACTATCTGCACAGCGAATGGCAGTCATCGAGCATATCTTTTCTAAGGGAGCGCACCAAAATGTACTGGTTTTAGGATACAGTTGCTCCGATGTTTTTGATATATCCCCACAAATAACAGCCATACATGAGCATCATAAAAAGGTGATATATATCGATCATCATAAAGATGAACGATTAATCAAAAACATAGCAGCCAAAAAGCAAAAAAATCCATTTCAACATTTTGAAGGGAGCAAATGGGTATTATACAATACGGACAAGCTGGTGAAAGCATTATGGGATTTTTATTTTCCTGATGATGATTATTTATATTCAGTGTCCACTACAAATAACTCATTATGGAAAAAGTATGTGGATGATTGGTCTTTAGAAACTGAAAAGAAGTATGGAAGAGGTGCTAAATATGGTATTGTGGGTGCAATTTTTTTTAAAATTTCAGAATATGAAATTGCCGCAGATTTTTATGCGCAAGCCTTAAACATAGCCAAAGAGATTGGCAATAAACAGCGTCAAGGAGTCTGGCTTGGCAATCTAGGGAATACCTATCTTTCCCTTGGCGATTATCAGAAGGCGATAGGGTATCATGAGCAAGCTTTGAACATTGCAATAGAGATTGGCGATAAAAAGTATGAAGGATTCTGGCTTGGCGATTTGGCGACTGACTATAATTACCTTGGGGACTATCAGAAGGCGATAGCATATTATGAGCAAGCCTTAAACATAGCAAAAGAGATTGGCGATAAACAGCGTCAAGGAGATTGGCTTGGCGATTTGGGGACTGTCAATAATTGCATTGGCGATTATCAGAAGGCGAAAGCGTATTTTGAGCAAGCCTTAAAGATTGCCAAAGAGATTGGCGATAAAAGGGGTGAAGGAGACTGGCTTGGCAATTTGGGGAATGCCTATGATTCCCTTGGCGACTATCAGAAAGCGATAGGATGTTTTGAGCAAGCCTTAAACATCGCAAAAGAGATTGGCAATAAACAGCGTCAAGGAGACTGGCTTGGCGGTCGGGGGATGGCCTATATTTCCCTGCGGGACTATCGGAAGGCGATAGCGTACTATGAGCAAGCCTTAAGCATCGCCAAAGAGATTGGCGATAAAGGGGGTGAAGGAATCTGGTTTGGCAATTTAGGGAATGCCTATAATTACCTTGGAGATTATCAGAAGGCGATAGCGTATTATAAGCAAGCCTTGAACATCGCCAAAGAGATTGGCGATAAACATGGGGAAGGAGGCTGGCTTGGCAATTTGGGGACTGTCAATAATTGCATTAGCGATTATCAGAAGGCGAAAGCGTATTTTGAGCAAGCCTTAAAGATTGCCAAAGAGATTGGCGATAAAAGGGGTGAAGGAGACTGGCTTGGCAATTTGGGGAATGCCTATGATTCCCTTGGCGACTATCAGAAAGCGATAGGATGTTTTGAGCAAGCCTTAAACATCGCAAAAGAGATTGGCGACAAAGAGGGTGAAGGAACCTGGCTTGGTAATCTGGGGATTACCAACCATAGTCTTGGCGACTATCAGAAGGCGATATCCTATCATAAACAAGCCTTAACCATCGTCAAAGAGATTGGCGATAAAAGTGATGAAGGAAAATGGCTTTGCAATTTGGGAAGTGCATATGAATGTCTTGGGAATTATCAGAAGGCGATAGCATTTTTTGAGCAAGCCTTAGCTATTTTAAGACCAATGTTAGGCGATGAACATCCAAATGTAAAAGCGGTTGAAAGAAATATAAGCAGATTAATATTTCAGTAGAAAGTATAGATTAAATTAATGGATGATAAAACACTACAATAGAAGTTTTTTAATTATCCAACGGAGAATGCTCATGAAGATAAAATTCTTCATCGTTGTCTTATTTATATTAATCGTCACCCTGATCGCATGTGATCGAGAAACCGAAAAACGCAAAATCAAACTCTCCAACGAAATCATCGCCACCCGACAGGATCAAAAATTAACCACCACCATCCAGTTAGAGCCACGGGAGCGGCGTTCTATTGCGGTGATGTTCTTTCAAAATCAAACGGGCGATCAAAATTTGCAGTGGCTGCAAAAGGGCTTGACCGAGATGTTCATCCGTGCCCTGTCGCAAACCCGCTCCCTCTCCGTGCTCAGCACCGAGCGATTGCATGAAATTTTAGAGCGCATCAGCAAAAGCGATGTACCAAAAAGTATCGATCTGGATCTGGCTGCCATCGTGGCAAAAGAAGCCAATGTGGAAGCGATCGTGGTCGGCAATATCACCAAAAGCGGTGATGAATTGAAAATCAATGTCAAATTGAAAGAGCCGAATCAGGGCATGGTCTTGAAAGAGGAGAGCATCGAGGGACCTGGACTGGAAAAAATTTTCGCCATGGTCGATCATCTGACCGAAAAAATCAAGAGTGATTTGAATGTCTCGCTGGAACTGGCTGAGGCAAACAAAGGGATTGCCGAGCTATCCACCAATTCCCTGGAAGCCTGGCGCTATTACACCGATGGCGTCGAAAATCTGAACAAATTATTTTATAAAGACGCCATCGCCCAGCTTAACAAAGCCATCGCTATCGATTCCAACTTTGTTTCGGCCTATCTCCGATTAATGCGTGGCTATGGTGAGGAAGGGATGGTCAAAGAAGCGGTGCAAACTTACGAGAAATTGCAGCAGCTCAAAAATCATGCGACAGAACAGGATTTGTACAATATCGCTTTGACGGATGCCAGCTTAAAAGGCGACATCCAGACGATGATGGCCGCTCATGAAAGCTGGCTGAAAAAATACCCTGACGATCGGGAAGCGAATTTTAACCTGGCAACGCTCCTTTATAGATTAAATGACCATCACAAGTCTATCAAGCATCTCGAAAAAACGCTGCAGATTGATCCCAATTACAAGCTGGCAATCAACCAGATGGGCTACGAAAATGCGTTCATTGGAAATTTAAACCAAGCGATTGCTTATTTTGACAAGTACCAGCAGCTTGCTCCTGATGAGCCGAATCCGTTTGACAGCAAGGGTGAAATTTATAGCTGGTATGGCGAGTTCAAGCAGGCGGAGAAACAGCTCAAAGCGGCGATAAAGGTAAATGAAAATTTTTATTTCGCCCTATTTCATCTTGCCCTGGTTTATCTGGATCAAGGCGACTATAAAAAAGCCTTAAAGACTTTTGAACAATATCTTGAAAAAGTCAATGACGGCAATTTAAAAGCCAACGCCTATACCTACATCGCCTGGACAAATAAGCTATTGGGAAATCTCGATCAGGCTGCGGAAAATTTTAACCAGTCGATGGCAGCCAATCCGTTTCAATATTTCCCTGCGGAACAATTGAACAAGCTGTACGCTGTTCGGAATGATAGTGCCAGGGCACGGCAGGCGTTGCTGGAATATTATGATCAAATAAAAAATTCTCTGGATAATGATTTCCTTCGCAATCAATATTTCTGGCTGCCATTTGTCTTCACGATGGTTTATGATTTTCATTTCGACGAAACCTTGGCGCTGCTGAACAAGGTGATTGCCGAAGCGGATAATCCTACGTTCCGATTGCGTGCCAAATTCATGTTGTCGCAGCTTTATTTGAAACACAATCAATTCGATCGGGTCACTCAGCTCTGGCAGGATGCCTGGTCTGCGGACGTCGTCACGTTTTATAAAATGGCCAGGAATATCGATTACGATGGTTTCTGGAAGTGGTATGCCAATTTTAATTTTCTATTTTACCAGGATAGTGAACACGGAATCGGACATTATCTGCAAAATATCCAATCAGCGCAGGAGAACGACGCCAAACATTTTGAAGTTGGGTTCCGCTGGCTGCTGGCCGATTTGTATTTTCATCAGAATGATTGGGTTCGTGGGCAAGAGCAACTGAAGCTCGTCGGTGCGCCAGAGGAGCAGCAATGGCTGGTGATCGGCCCATTCGATAATAAGGATGGCTTTCATCATAAATTTCCGCCCGAGAAGAAAATTGATTTGTTGAAAACCTATAAAGAAAATTCGTCCACCATAAGCTGGCAGCATCCTGATGATAGCATGAGAGATGGCTACATCAATCTGGCAGCGCTGTATCAAAAATCGGACATGGCGGTGGCGTATGCCCTGATCCATGTGAAATCGCCAGATCAACGAGCCGTACAATTGCGTCTGGGCGCCGATGAAGCGGTGAAAGTCTGGTTGAACGATCGAGAAGTGTGGCGCATGAATCGGATCAGGGACGCCATCATCGACGATGACGTCGCTCAAGTCACGCTTCAGCCAGGACTGAATAAAATTTTGATTAAGATCATCAATCGCTGGGAGGAATGGGGATTTTATTTTCGGGTGACAGATGAAGTTGGAAATGGATTTAATGATATTGAGTTTGTTTCAGCCGATAAAGTTGATCTGTAAATGGTTTTTGAACGAAAATCCAATTTTCTATCATTCTGAAGATTTATCAGTTGGCAATCGACGTCAACCTAAACATAGAATTTAACAGCGATGTCATTCTGAGCCAAACGCTTTTGTTTTTCGTTTGGCGAAGAATCCCGTCTTTAATATAGAACTAAAATCAAGCAATAAGCCTTGCGAAGGTTTCGAACCTTAGCAAAGGTCATAATCCGAAAACCATTTCGTTAATAGTATATACCAAAACCAAATAAATTTAGTATTATGGATATTATCAACGTCGCAGGACTCACAAAATTCTACGGCAAAACCCTCGGGATCGAAGACGTCAGTTTCTCAGTCGAGCAGGGTGAAATCTTCGGCTTTTTGGGACCCAATGGCGCTGGCAAAACCACGACCATTCGTTTATTGATCGATTTGCTTCGTCCCAATAGCGGCAGCATCGAGCTGTTTGGGATCCCATTAAAACGAAATCAGGTGGAGTTGAGAGAACGAATCGGTTATTTGCCTGGCGATTTCTCACCCTACAGCGAAATGTCCGTGGCTCGGTTTTTAAACTACACAGCGAAATTTCGGTCTCGCTCGCCTAAATTGCGACAACTCCTGCTCGACAAATTAAACATTAACGATCACAACCTATCCCAGAAGATCAAACATCTGTCTCATGGCACGAGGCAAAAAATCGGGATTGTGTTTGCCCTGGGGCATAATCCCGATCTGGCGATTCTGGATGAGCCTACTTCAGGACTCGATCCCCTGGTTCAAGAGGCATTTTATGAGATTCTGTGGCAATTTCAAAACAATGGAAAAACCATTTTTCTTTCCTCTCATATTTTGCCCGAGGTCGAGAAGGTCTGTCATCGGGTGGCGATTATTCGGCAGGGAAAAATTGTGGCCCTGGAAACCATCCAAAAATTGAAGCAGAAACGGCCCAGACGCTTGATTATCATTTTCAAAGAGCCCATCGCAGATAAACCGACTGCCATTGCAGAGACACGACTATTGGAATGGAGCGGCAATCGCTGCGTCTATCTGGTGGAAGGCAGCATTCCAAAATTGCTGCGGGCGTTGGCCAGGCTGCCCATCGAGGATATTACTTTTCCAGAGCCTGATCTGGAAGATATCTTTTTGGCGTATTATGCAGAAGCAGCGCATTGATGAGAGAGACCCTTCCAAAGGTTTTGAACCATTGGAAGGGTATGTCAAATAAGGGAACAGAGCATTGATGAATTCAAATTATATTCTGAAAACGCTTCGAGAACATATAAAATTTTTGATGATGGCGTTTTTGATGCTGGGAACGCTGGAGTTCTTGATTTTCATGCTGGTCGTGGAAGCAGATTTTTTGAGCATGGCTCAAATTTTTATCCAGAAATTTCCGCTTATTGTCCAGCAATATTTTAACGATCAATGGCTGGCGCAATTTTCGATCAGTGGCGCTGTCGCCTTTGGCTACAACCATCCGCTGGTGCTCATCTTCCTGGCTATCATCGCCATCATGCTGCCTGCCAAACATATTGCCAGCGAGATCGAAGGCGGGACACTCGAATTGCTTTTTTCTCTCCCTGTCAAACGGCTTGAAATTACCTTTTCGTTATGGCTATTTTCTTTGTTTGCCTTGTTGATTGTAATCGTTGGCTGCTGGATCGGTACTTTTGTGGGAACGCTGGTCTATCCGCAATTTTCAGATTTGTCGTTCTCCCGACTCATTCTGACTGGCATCAACCTCTGGCTGTTGATGGTGACGATCAACGCCTACACCTTTTTTCTGGCTGCCTATGCCACAGAAGGCAATCAGGTGACGTTACGAGCTGCCGGGATAACGCTATTATTCTATTTTTTAAATTACATCGCTAAGCTCTGGCCTAAAATTAGCTTTTTAAATTATGCTTCAATTTTTAATTATTATCAGCCGCAGAAGGTGATGACGGGTCAGCCTGGTTTCAGCGTTAACATCGCTGTCCTTTCAGTGTTGATTATCGTTTTTATAACGCTGGCTTTCTGGCGGATGAATCGGCGGGATATACCTGGATAAGTTGAAGACTTCAAATTTCTTTAAAACAAGCTTTAACTATTCCAATTTAACAAAATCCTTCCAGCTTGATATCACCAATTTTTCTCTGGCAGAGAAATTCTCATATAACTGCAGTTGCTTGCCTTTCAGTTCCTGTCCATATTTGACTTCAATCAATTTATCTTTGAAATAGAAATCCAGCTCGATGCCATTTTCATAGATAAAGCAGGGATCATGCTGCTTGATTTTCAAATAGACCATATTTTCAAATACCGCGCCCTTATCCCGAAAACCAGTCACAACGTTTTTTAATCCCACATCACCTGCATAAAGCTTCTGGCCAGAACGAAGTCGTTGATTCAATTTGCCGCATCTTTCAATCGTATAAATCAAATAAGTCTCTCTGAAATACTCCATAAAGCGGCGGACGGTATCCAGACTGATTCCCAGAATTTTGGCAACTTTATTCAAAGTTACGATTTTGCCAGCCCGCTCCATGAGCAACCGAAAAAAATCTTTGACCAATGCATTATCTTTGATATTATGAAACGCGATAATATCTTTGTAAATGATGCTGTCGATCAACTCTGATAAATAGCTGATGTCCTGGGTGATCACGTACTCTGGCAGCCCACCGCTCTGCATATACTCAGAAAAATAATTTTCCAGCAAAAATGAATCCGCGATTTTTATTTTTATCTTCCTGAAATCGAGAAACTCATCAAAGTCCAGGGGCAGAATTTCAATGGTTCTCGATCTTCCTGTAAGATAGGCTTTTCGATCTCGGAGGATTGAAGTCGATGAGGCGGATGCGAAAATTTTCAGGTTCTCGTGATCATAAAAATCTTTCAATTCCCGTTGAAAATCATCTTTGGCGCCGATCTCGTCCAGAAAAACATAGACCTGTTGATCCAATCCCAGGCGATGTATTTTTCGAAATTCAGTAACGATGTCGTGAATCGAGTGTTTCTCCAGTCCATAAGCATCCAGGCTGATATAAAAAATGAATTGGGATTTTACTGTTTGAAGCAGGAGATCAATCAACTGTTTCATGATGGTGGTCTTGCCGACGCGACGGAGACCAGTGATTAAAATAATATCCCGCAGGTCCAGCAGTCTGCTGAACTGATTCGTATATTTGAGTCTGGGGATAGATGTTGTTCGAAACTCACCTTCCCACCAGGGATTGAGCTTGTACAGAATTTCTTCCATCTAACGATCCTGTCGTTTAAAAATAGCTGGTTGTTAACGATGCCATCGTTCAAAAACGTCATTAAGATATGATATTAATTTTAGAAAGTCAAGAAGAATTTTTGTCAAAAATAAAATATGTAGTTCCGTTCCCGACGACAGCAAGTAATGGAAATTTTGTGTCGGTAGGATGTCAATAGTGATGTCTAATGGGAAGCTGCTGGATTATTTTTCTTTTTTCAAATTGAGCGATAGATTTTATTCCATGTCTTATTGCTAAATTTATCGCTTGATCAAAATTTCTCCCCACATTTTGCGGCTGATGAGCATCGGAGCTAATCACAATGGGGACATCGTATTTTTTCAATACTCCAATGATTTCTTCAGAAGGATAAATTTCTCCCACGGGCTTATACAATCCCGCCGTGCTGATCTCAACTACCAGGTCATTTTGTGCGAAGCATTGCACCAAAGCATCCCATTGTTCATGGAAATCTCTGGTGGGGCGATAGCCAAAAATCTTCACCAGATCACAATGAGCGATGATATTGAATAGCCTGGAATTCGCTGCCTGCTGCAACAGTTGAATGTATTGCTCATAAACTTCATTAACATCCCGCTGCTGCCATTCGTTCTTTTCATTGGGATTATCGAAATTCCAATCGCCAATAAAATGGACGCCGACGATGACATAATCGAAAGGATGCTGGGCGAGCAGTCCCCCGATTTCCTTTTCCAGATGCGGGAAATAATCGACCTCAGTGCCGAGACGAATAGTAATCTGCGGATATTGTTTTCTGAGCTGTTCGACATCATAAAAATAATCGGGCAACTCCGAGAGCGACATCGCTAGCTCAGGACGGACACGATCGATAAATGGAAAATGATCGCTAAAGCCCATTTCTTCAAATCCAAGCTCCAGCGCCCTCTCTACGTATTCATACATTTCGCCACTGGCATGGCCGCAGCGTTTGGTGTGAATATGATAATCTATCATAGTGTTTATTACCTCATCTTTTGATGAAAGGAATAATGGAAGAGTGGAACATTGGAATAATAGAAATATGGAATGTAGCATTTTTCAATTGACAACGTGGCAAAGTTACAGAATTCCATCATTCCAAAAATTTGGTTGAATCAAGTCAACAAAGCTTTCAAGCTCTGAACTCGTCCAGCACGATTCGATTGCCTTCGATAAAAATATAATCTCGTTTGCCATCGATCCAGGTGCCGCAATTGGCGTAGATTCCTGTCTCAGTTAAATTTTGAAGTAGCGGTTTGTGAGTGTGACCGAGAATAACCAGTCGATAGATTTGGAGCAGCTTTTTAACTTCGGTTACATATTCCATCAGGGTGCCCCGATACCATTTTGAAGCCGGGGTTTTGGGTTGAAAAATATGGCATTTCTGAAGCCACCGCTCCAGCCGCAAATCGAGGTTGCGATCTACCCATCGCTCCAGCCAGGATACCAGCCAGACGGCAGCTTTGCGAATTTTCCAGGACAGGCCAGTATCTTTATCAAATCGATGTCCATGCTCAATGTGAATATAATGTCCGAAATCCCAACTTTCGTAAACAAAATGGAATAGCGATTGCAGATAACTGAGATCGAAATCGTGATTGCCAAATATATAAATAATTTCCACTCCTTGATCGGCGAGTTGTTGAAGTTTGGCTAATATGCGATGATAAGTTTTCAAACAGATCGGCAGATCAAATTTCCATAGCTCGAACAAGTCGCCGACAAGGATCAGCCGTTTGCTTTGCCGGGCTACCCGATCGAAAAACCGAAGGATAGTCTCTTCAGCCTGGCTTCGACGAAAATTGTCCGCTCGAGCTCCATCTCCCAGATGTAAATCACTGATCAAAAAAGTAGGCTTATCAATTACAAAAGGCAGTTCTAATTCCTGCAAAATTTTTACCTCCCACTTAACGATGAAAAACTCTATGCGGCAGGGCAAGAAGCGATCTTATTTTATAATGCAAGATAAGAAAACAGATGCTATTAATCAAGCTGAATTTTCTTTAAATCGTAGCATCTTGTTTATGATTCAAATTCGCACTTTAGCCATCTGCCCGAAAAACGTTCTTTCTGATTACGGTTTGCGTTTTCAAAAATCTATTTCCAATATTTACTTATAAACTCTTCAACTTCTGGAATACCACCCTGATAGATCAAATAGCCATTATGCGGCTCTCGCTCGGTAATTTCCCCAGCAATGGGGGTTAGCATGATTTCTCTCACTTTTCCCAAATCTGTTGATTGACCCAATGTCCAGCCCAGCTTCACGTATGCCACTTCAGGCAGCATGTTGGCGGCGGGGATCACCCCCAATTCCATAATGTCCCGTCCCGTATCATAAACGTACATCTGAACATAGCCCCACAGCGTCTGAACCGTCATGTACATGGCGATTCCTTTTTCATGCGCCTTTTTCATGGCAGGATACAGGGGTTTATTTACATGTCCCAGTCCCGTGCCAGCAATGATAATGCCCTTATAATTATTATCGATCAATGATTCGATGATGTCGGGTCGCATATTGGGATAATAATAAACGATCGAAACCATCTCTTCGAAGTTTGTATTGACAATGACGTTTTTATCCTTTCGTCGTCGTTTATAATCATCCCGCAGCGGAACGATCCAATCCCGACTGACCATGGCGATGGGAAGGTCGCCGATGGTGCGAAATGTTGAGCGATAACTGGAATGCATCTTGCGTACCCTTGTCCCGCGGTGCAGCAAATCGTACTGGTCACTTGTCGGACCGAACATACAAACCATCACTTCTGCAATATCGCTTTCCGCCGCGGTTTTGGTGGCATTAATTAAATTAATTGCAGCATCCGACGAGGGTCGATCACTGGAGCGCTGGGAGCCGACCATGACAATTGGAACCGGGGAGTTCTGAACCATGAAAGATAGAATCGCTGCCGTGTGATGCATGGTATCAGTCCCATGTCCGATCACGATGCCATTCACTCCCTTTTCAATCTCCCTGCCGATGGCAGTTGCAGTGCCAATCCATTGTTCTGGTCCCATATTTTCACTGAACACGCCGTAAAGTTTTTCGGTTTCAAGATTACAAATATCCGCCAATTCGGGAACCGAGCCATAAAGCTCGCCAGGAGAAAAAGCGGGAATCACCGCGCCCGTGCGATAGTCCAGTCGGCTGGCTATTGTTCCGCCAGTGCCAAATAGTTTCACTCGCGGCTTTTGAGGATCGAACGGGAATGCTTTTTCAGGAATTTTATAATTGGCTTTTTTATAGCCTTTTTCGCCCATTGCGGTAATAGTGTCAACTGCCAGTCCCACATTATAGCCATTCCGTAATTTCAGTACGATATGGTTTTCATCGGCTGTTTCAGAGCGCGGGAGAATAATCCCTTTAAATTCACCCCGTGTCGTTTGAACTTCGACATCACTCCATACCTGAGCACTAAAATTTTTCAATGCACTCAAAGCTGCGCCGCGATAACCTTTGTATTTTTCATTGTCTGACATAATTTTATATCCTTAAAAGATGTTTGTCCCAATGCTGTTTTCTAGCATATTTGACACGCAGAACAAGAATAAGCCGCTGAGTCAATCGACCCGAATTAGCCACATTCACGCTGCTCATGTTGGAATAATAATATAACTAATGAACTTAAA
>JAEAME010002283.1_pt1 | contig 11488 bp, 12 predicted proteins | sample 8958731 | NCBI WGS metagenome assembly JAEAME01 (sample SAMN16933194, study PRJNA681113) | bioreactor sludge metagenome | isolation source: anerobic bioreactor sludge (Control) | place: India:Bengaluru | collected 2018-10-24 | reverse complement strand
CCTTACACTTCGATCCCGAAAACGCTCTTGACGAGCATCCCGATCAGGAAAGAGATCCCCGAAACTCCGAGGCTGATTACCGCCATCTCAAGGAAACGGCGGCGGAACGGCGCGTCTTTTACGACCGAGATATAGTAGTTGAAAACAAAGATCACCGCGACCGCCAGAAACAGGCTGACACCCAGGCAGACAAACGGGTTATCGAAAATAAGGTACGGCAGGATCAGAACCGCGACGGTGAAGACATACGCGATCCCGGTATAGATTGCCGCTTTGATCGCTTCGCCCTTTTCGCCCTTCTCCTGGCGGGTCGAGAGATATTCGCTCGCCGCCATCGAAAAGGACGCGCTGATGCCGGTGATGAGGCCGGTCATCGCGATCAGGCGCGTATTTTGAAACGCGAAGGTAAAACCCGCCAGAGCGCCGGTCAATTCGACGAGCGCATCGTTTAATCCGAGGACGACCGAGCCCATGTAATTGAGTTTTTCTTCGTCGATCATGTCGATCAGCAGGAGTTCGTGGGTCTGCTCGTCCTCGACGAAATTTTGAAGTTGAGGGTAATTGCAGACCATTGCGCCGTAAATGTCGACCGCGTCGTCCTCCGCCTTTTCGAGCAGTTTGAGGCCGAACGTCAGGCCGAAAAGCCGGCTGATCAGATAGAAAAATACGATCTTGCCCTTGGCCGGCGCGATGTCCCGACCGGTGATCTTCTTGAGTTCGTTATAGTGCCGGAGCTCGTCGCCGCTCATGCGTTTAAGGATGTCAGCGTTCTTACCGCCGCGCGTTTTCGCGGCGAGTTTAGCGTAGATCCGGTGTGAGGTGATCTCGTTCTTCTGTTCCCGGAGCAGGGAAAGGTCGGTTGTATCCATATTAATTTCCTCTCGCGGAAGATCCGCTTCGGTGAAGGTCAGACGTTCGTTACGACCATTTTAGCATTTTTTTCGAAGAAGCGACGTCCCTTCAAGACTCCGTAAAAAGGTTATTCAGGTACTCTTCGATCCCAATCAGGACCTCTTCCCTGCCCCAGAAATCGTTGTGCCCGGCATCTTTGAGCGTAATAAACTCGGGAGCGATCGGATACGCCCGTACGAGGCGCTCCGAACTTGCGAACGGAATCATCTCGTCGGCTTCGGACGCGAAAACGATCGGGCTGACCCGGATGTCCTTGGTAAATCGCACCGACTCCAGCCGAACGGTGAGCAGAAGACGCATCGGCCCGTAAAAAATGTCGACACTATTGTTGCACAAATCATAGAAATCCGCGTACGGAGCCATCAGAATCAGGCCATCGACGTTTCTTTTCGACGCGACATAATTTGCCATGCCGGTTCCGAGGCTGTACCCCATCGGAACGATCCCGGCGACCCCGGAATCGGCCGAGAAATGGTCATAGACATCGAGCGCGTACCGAAAGAGCGCCTCCTCGTTGAGCTCACCCTCACTTTTCCCGTACTTTGGATAATCGATGAACGCGAAATCATACCCCTCGAAAATCGCCCGTGTCTTCTCGTCCCGGCACATTCTCAGAATACGTGTCGATGAGTTTTCACCGTTCCCGCCGAAATACAGGATCAACGGAGAGGGACCCTCCGCGTTATCCAAAAACCACCCGACCAGCGTTCCCTGCTCCGTCGGAATCGAGACAGTAAGCGCGTCACGTTGGCCTCCGAGCTCCCGGTACGCCTTCCCGTCAAAGTTCGGATAAAAAATCTGCGTAGGAACATAAAGCGTGATGCCGATCGACAGGAGCGCGATCAGCGCGAGGATCACCGATACCCCGCGCAGAAGAATTCGAAGACCCTTACCGTTTCTTTGGGCCAGAACGCTCAGCGTCAAAATGACGATCATCATACCCGACACAATAAGGAAAATCGTTAAGTACTGCTTCGCGAAAAAGTAAAAGATCGCCGCGCCTGCCGCCAACGCGATCAGGAACGGGATCAGGAAGATCGGGCGGAATTTAGCGCCTTGCGCTTTGTTACTGTTCGGAGTGACGGTCCCTCCGTCGGTCGTAGTGCTTTTCATCCTGTCCTCTCCTTCTCGCGAAAAAGTCTGCTTGAGGAAAGAATAAGCCAAAGCGAAATGTATTACAATGATCAGGCGATCGCATTCGACGCATTGATTCATCCGCCGAAAAATGCTACACTAGTGGAACATACGTTCCTTTTCCCGGATGCCGTTTTCGGATCTGAAATTCGTCCGCGCCGAAAAGAGAGCGGGACAGTAATTCTTTCTTGTTTCCCGGAGGACTTCATATGCCGCAACTCGATCGGCAACTCGGCATCGTAACGATTCTTCTGCGCAACAGGAGGGCGACGACGCGCGAACTGGCCGGGCGGTTCGGTGTTTCGACCCGAACGATCCGAAGAGATATTGATTCTATTTGCAGAGCGGGGATTCCGCTTTGTACGATACAGGGCGCGTCCGGCGGCGTTGAGATTATGGACGGGTACTCGGTCGACCGGTCGGTATTTTCATACGACGAGATCGAGACGCTGATCACGGCTCTGCGCGGCACCGACGCGGCGCTCGGAGAAAGCTATACCGAACGCTTCATCGAGAAACTATCGGACCGGAATTTTTCGCCGCGCGCGGCGCATCTTCTGGAAATCGATCTGGTTGATTACCACGCGTCCTCCCTGTCATATAAACTTCGCCTTTTCCGGCAGGCGATGCTCGATTCCCGGGTCGTCGAGATCTCATATCATAACGCGGGCGGCGATACGCTTCGGGCTGTTGAGCCCTATCGTCTGCTGTTTCGATGGGGGAGCTGGTATCTTTTCGCGTATTGCCTGCTTCGCGGGGATTTTCGACTTTTCAAGCTTCAGCGGATCGGGGATGTCCGGATCCTTCCGGAAACCTTCCGGCTTCGGACGGAGGCCTCCGCGCCGAGAGACTGGGATGCGTGTTTTGGAGGAGACATCCGCCTGACGGCGATCTTTGACGCATGTGTCCGTTATCGTCTCTGCGAGGAATACGACCCGTCGATGTTAACGCCGACCGCGGACGGGCGGGTTCAGTTTTCCTTCTGCTTCACCTACGCCGAACATTTGGTGTCCTGGCTTTTGAGCTTCGGATCGCACGTCGAGATTCTGGAGCCCGTATTCATAAGGAAGCAGGTCCTGGAAGAGGCAGCAGCGCTGATCGCGCGCAATCAGGCCGGGGCGAAAGAAAGATCGGACGGCGAATCGGAGGCGCAATTATTTGCGAGTGGCAAATCGGAGGCGCAATGTTTTTCGGGCGGCAAAAATGAACAGGACACCCAGTTGTCCGGTTTAACGGCGCATAATGGAGAAAAACGGGAGGATTAGAAATATGATCGAGTCAAGATGCGGCGTTTTATGTTCCGGTTGTGAGTTTCGGGAAAGCACGGGCTGTACCGGGTGCCTCTCGACAAAGACCCTGTTCTGGGGCAAGTGCGAAGTCAAGGAGTGCTGCGAAGCCAAAGGCCTTCTTTACTGCGGACAGTGTCCGGATTTCCCCTGCGCCATTCTTCATAATTATTCGTACGACAAGGAGCACGGAGATGACGGCCTTCGAATTGAGCAATGTAAAAAATGGAAGGAGTCCAAAGACCATGAATGAGTTCCAAAACGCACCGACGCTTCCCGCGGAGCTTCGCGGGAAAGCCAATCGGATCCTCGAAAAGAAAGGCGTCGTCGCCCTCGCATCCGTCAATCCGGAAGGATATCCGCGTGTCTGCATCCTCTCCGTCCTCGGCGAAAAGGAGATCGGAAACATCATTGTCTCAACCGGAACGAACGGCACGAAGACTGCCCATTTTCGCGAAAATCCCAAGGCGGGCGTCTGCGTTTCCGACGAGCGTGACAGCGTGACGCTCCTCGGCGATGTTGAATTCGTGACCGATATGAAGGTCAGGAAGGACATCTTCGTCGATTGGATGTACGATCATTTCACCGGTCCGGACGACCCGAATTATTGCGTAATCTCTTTCCGGCCGACGATCGCCACGGTCTGGATCGAGGGACATTTCGGAACGTACCGGGTGTAATCCCAATATGTCTTCAAGCCTCCGGTGTAACAACCGTCACCGTTTGTCGGATCGTAAAACGCGCGAGGATCTCACCCCCGGCATAGCCTTTTTCCGCCGAAAAATCCTCATCCGGGACACGCGGGTGCGTCCCGCCCGACAGAAGGAGATACGTCTCTCCTTCTTTAAAATCGGGCAGGCTGACGATCACCGACTGCGCGTTTTTGGGAGAGAGAAAACTTATAAGCTCGTTTCCCAACTCATTCGTCACACAAAGGGTTGTACCTTCCGCAACTGTGCCCTCAAACCGTATGCTTTTCTGCACGGAGCCCGATGTCGGCGAAACGACCATTCCCGCACTGCCGACAGATATGACCGTGCCGCCGTGGATCTCAAAATCCCCGTTACAGTCGATCGCGCTGTTTCCTCCGGAGACGGGTCCCGCCACGTAGAGCTCCCCGCCTCGAATATAGACGTGTCCGTTCGAGTCGATCCCGTCCCCGCCCGAATTCAGTCGGATTATACCTCCGGATATTTCCACAATATTTTCGTCATTGACGGCAAACATATCGCCCCGGCCGGTTCTTCCGGCAGTTTCCGATGTTTCGGTGCCGCCCGCGGCGTTGACGGCATCGTCTGTCGCCTGCACCCGGATGTCGCCGCCCGTAATCCGGATGGATGTGCCTTCGATGCCCTCATAACTGTCTGAGATATGGATTGTGCCTGCGGCGATATTTGCCGCAGTCTCCGCGTGGATCCCGTCATCATAACACGACAGATCCAGTTCTCCTCCGAGCACGCAGACGCTTCCGTTACTGTGCAGTCCGTCCTCGGCGCTGTCGATCGAAAAGGCCCCGTCGCGCACAATCAACTGTGTTCCGGCTTTCAGGGCTTTTCGGGAAACATCGCCGGTCTCCGCAGTGATCGAATTTCCTTCTGCCGGGATAGTAGAACCGTCGCCGGGGAATCGGCCGTCGTCTGCCGGTAATTGGCCGTCATTTGGAGGCATCCGGCCGTCATTTGTCGGAAACTGCCCGTTCCAAGTCCCCTCATCGCGGTCACCCGGACCCCGAAATTCGCCATCCGAGGACACCGCGCCCGGGTTTCCTCCGCCGGTTACGATGTCATAGTTTCCGGAAAGGATCTCTAATACGGACTGTGCTTGGATCCCATCCTCAGTGGATTCGATCATCACCGCGCATTCGGATAGGACGACACTGCCCTTGTCCGCGTCTTCGTTCGTGGAGCAAAGCCCGTCCTCGCCGCTTATTATTGTTATCCGGGAGTTTTTCGCATATAAGAGATCTCTTCCGCGCACGCCGTCTCCGACCGAGGATATTTCGATATTCGCACCGAGCAGAAGGAGGTCGTCCTGCGACGCGATGCCCTCATCCGACGAGGCGGTGATCGAAAGAAATCCGCCGCCGTTTACGGTCATATCGCATTCCGCGGAGACGACTGCGGACGGCGCTTCGGTCTCGCCCTCGATAAGCGTGTGCGTTGACCCGTCCGACAGCCGATTTTCGGTGCCGTCCGCGACGGTCAGAATCAGTTTGTCCGCTGTTTTCGCGAAAAGGACCGGGCGGTCCGAACACGAGATGTCGGTGCCGCTCAGGATCAACCGGACGACGTCGGTTTTCGCCGCGTCGACGATCAGGCTCATGTCGCCGGTACTGCCGCTCAGTACATAGGTTCCCGCGGCTGTAATGGAAACGGTTTTTCCCGAAAAGGACGCGCCGGCGCCCGTGATTGCCGCATCGGTTCTGTTCAGCATGATTTGCGTGGCCGTCTTTTCGTCCCAATCGGTCCTTTCGTCTTCGGCGGAGATCGCTACATCATCGGCGAGAGTCGGGATATCGGGCAACGCCGCGACGGCGGAAGGATTCTTCCTCCCGCCGCACGCGGCCGTACCGCTTACGAGCGCGATACAGACCGATATCATCACACATCGAAGAAGTATTCTTTTCACTTGAGTTTTCATAATGCGTTCACCTTTCCCGGATATCACAATTCTTCGGTATTCACGGGCATCTGACCCAGGAATACCTCCAGATTTTCGTTGCGGACGCGAAGCTCATCGAGGAATTTTTTCTCGGAAAGCGGATCAGGGACAACCACCCTGTATTGCAGTTCGAAAAGGCTGCCCATATGGGTCGATTTCACACGCAGAAGCTCGGTGTTCCGGGTATACTTTCGGAACACTTCATCGAACGCCGTTGTGTAATCCATGGACTCTGGGATGAGTATTTTCAGGAGGCGGTCACCGTTATGCGGGACACCGAACGGAAGGAGGATCAGGGCGATGCTCACCATCGCGTACAAGATCGCGAAAAGCGCCGCGAACGTCAGGTATCCCATGCCGGTCGCGAGACCGACGGCCATCGCGAAAAAGATGCTTCCGATCTCCCGGGAAGTTCCCGGCACGGAACGAAACCGGATCAGACTGAATGCGCCCAGAACCGCAAGGCCGGTCCCGAGGTTGCCGTTCACGAGCATGATGATCGACTGGATTACCAAAGGAAGAAGGGCTAACGTGATGACAAAGCTTTTCGAGTAGCGGTTCCGGAACATGTGGACGAGCGCGACGGCGACGCCCAGAGCAACGGAAGCGAGCGAACAGAAAAGGATCGTCGAGGCCGTGAAATCGGTGCCCGTAGAAGTGAAAATACTAGACAGCATAGGTCTTTCCTCCCTTGTATTCCGGTAATATCGATTCGCGAAAGCAGGTTCCGTATTTCGAAAAAGATCCGGGGAAAATATGATACTCGTCGAGAAGTCGCACGAGCCACAGCGGAATCGCGCGATCGCTTTTAATCTCCATGATCGTCTGTCCCGGCGCAATCACCCCGGCGCGAACGGCGCTTTTTACCTCGCCATATGCAACCCACCGAAGACGGCTGTCGAACGTGACGCGAAGTCCCGAACCCGAAGGATCCGCAAGCGCGACCCGGTCGTAAGTGATTCGCACTTTGGGCGCCACGTCGTTCTTGCGCAGAAAGTAATCGATCTCTCCCGCGATCGGATTCTGACCGGACAAGCCGGCCGCGATCGCCCGAAAATCATCCCGGTCGGCGTACCGGAGCGGGATTCTTCTTTTGTAGACGATGCCTTTATATTTCTTCTTGAGCTCCAGATAGACGGGGCTCTCCTCCGTCGGGTCATCGTAGTATCGCAGACGAAGTTTCTGCTTATATGCGGAATCTTCCATCGAACGGAAGATCATCTTGTAATCATCGGTATCAAAGTACACGCTCGAGACGCGATAATTTCCGTAATCGTCTCCGACCAGATGCTCGCGGAGCCTCTGTTCCATAAACCTTCCTTCCGATTCGAAAAGGACGTATTTTTCTTCTCTCCTGCAAAAAGTAAACTGTGCGCTTTGCATCCCCGCGCCCCCTCTTTTTCGGTTTCTACGGGCTCATCTTATCGCGGAGACCTTAAAATACTCTGAAAAGAGCTTTTCAGGCTATTTTCAGTTTTTCGATATACAATAAAGGTAACGGAGAAATGCGCGGGAATTCGAAACATCCTCTCCCGGGGCATTTCCGGCGCGGAATCACGGAGGAAATATGCGGGTCTTAGTGGTAGAAGACGAAAAGCGTCTGGCGCAGGCGCTCGGGCAGATACTCAGTCAGAATCACTATCTGACGGATGTCGTCAATAACGGCAGCGACGGCCTGGATTACGCGTTAAGCGGCCGGTACGAGCTGATCATACTCGACATCATGCTCCCCGGGAAAAACGGCTTTGAAATTGTTCGGGCGATGCGGCAAGCATCGGTCCCGACGCCGGTCCTGATGCTGACCGCGCGGGAAGAAATTTCGGATAAGGTGCGCGGTCTGGACTCCGGCGCCGACGATTACATGACCAAGCCTTTTGAGACCGACGAGTTATTGGCCCGTGTCCGCGCGCTTCTGCGAAGGAAGAGCGAGCTCAACCCCGAGACGATCATTTTCGGCGACACGTCCCTCAATACCTCGACCCACGAGCTCATGCGCGAAAATAAAACAGTCCACCTGTCGTATAAGGAATTCGAGGTAATGCATCAGCTGATCGCGCATCCGGGCATCATCATCTCGAAGAACGACCTGATCTCCCGAATCTGGGGCGACACCTCGGACGCCGAAGACAACAATGTCGAGGCATACATTTCTTTTCTTCGAAAAAAACTTGAATACCTGAATTCCGGGATCTCCGTCGAGACCGTTCGAAAAGTCGGTTACCGGCTATGTAAAACATCGGTTCGGGATGTCGGGAATTGATTTCATATAATCGGAGGCAGACCAATGATCGGAAAACTTCGCAGAAAATTCGTGCTGATCAACATGCTTTTGGTCACGACCGTCCTCCTGATCGTTTTCTCCGCGATGGTCGTCTCCGATACGCGCCAGCTCGCGGCCGAGAGCCGGGAGGCGATGGAGATGGCGCTTCGAAGAGACATCGAATTCATGCCGAAGATCGAAATCAGTTCCCACGCGGGACCGCCTCCAACTCAAGGGGCAGCTGTATTCGTGGTCGAAGCGAATCGGGATTTTCAAATCCTCGACGCGAACTTTCGAAATGTTGAAATCTCCGAAGACGATCTCAACCGGGCGGTCACAGAAATTCTTGAATCCGATCGAGACGAGGGCATTCTTTCGGATTCGAAGCTCCGTTATCTCAAGGTTTCCACCCCGATCGGGGTCAAGATCGCCTTCTCCGATTACCGGTACGAGCAGGAGGCTCTGACAAAAAGTCTCCTCTCCGCAATACTTTTCGGCGTATCGGGATTATTCGCGTTCTTTCTGATCAGCCTGTTTCTTTCCCGTTGGGCGCTCGCGCCGGTCGAAAAAGCCTTTCAAAAGCAACAGCAATTCGTCTCCGACGCCTCTCATGAACTCAAGACACCGCTGACGGTCATTCTCGCCGATACCGATATCGTTTCGTCCCACGCGGACAGTATGGTCTCCGAAGAGATGAAGTGGCTGGAAGACATCCGATTCGAATCCAAAAAAATGAAGTCGCTCGTCGAGCAAATGCTCTTCCTGGCGCGCGCCGACGAGAAATCCGCGCCTGAAAAGATCGAGCGTTTTTCGCTTGACGAGACCTTGTGGAACGCGCTTCTTCCCTTCGAATCCGTCGCATTCGAAAAGAGTGTCCGGATGGAAAACCATATCGACCCGGATCTGAGGACGACCGGATCCCGGGAGGAAATCGGACGTCTGATTACGATCCTTCTCGATAACGCGATCAAATACGCCCAAAGCGGCGGATCGGTGACCGTGACACTCGACAGACAGGGTGATAAGCCGCGGCTTCGCGTTCATAACACCGGCGGCTTCATCGAACCCGGGCAACTGGAGAAGATTTTCGACCGTTTCTACCGGACGGATTCGGCGCGTTCCGACACCTCCGGCGGCTTCGGACTCGGCCTTTCGATTGCCCAGTCGATCGCCACCCGAAATAAAGCGAAAATCCTCGTTGAAAGCGACGCGAGTTCAGGAACGACGTTCACGGTGCTATTTAACCCATAGCGTCCGGAACCGGTCACCCGATCCCGTAAAACACCCGGAGCGCGTCCGTCACCGAGGGCAGAAATACCGAGTTGTGCGACTCCCCCTCGATTGCATCATACGCCAGGTAGAGTTCATCGTATCCGCGTCCGGTCACTGTCGCGCACAGATTAGTAATCCGGGCTCTGTAATTCACCGATCCGATCGTATCACTATGAAAAAGCGTGTAAAAGGCGAAGTATCCGCCGAGCGAGTGCCCGGTCAGGGTGAGACTTTCCGGGTCGATCGGGTTATTTTCGGAAAGATACGGGATCAGATTATCGACGATAAAATGAAGAAAACTCTCCGGGTCGTCGACAAAGTCGCGCTCCCGGATTCTCTCGTAATCGTATCCGTTCGGATAACCGATCGAGACCAGGATCAACTCTTCGATCTCTCCGTTTGACATCATCCCTCTGAGCACCGGAAAATCCTGCAGCCGCCATATTCCGTCGGTCATGATCACCGCTGGATATGATTTTTCGCTCGAAAAGTTCGGCGGCAAGACAACATGAACAATAAAGGTATCGTCGATCTCCTCGTCATAGATCGAGATCTCCGTCAAGTAGTTTTTGATTTGCGGATCGCTTTCGACAGCGCCCTCGTAATATTCGTGCTCCGGGGAAAGCGGACCGATGGTGATGCTCCCGCGTTCCTTTTCGGTCAATGCGTCGGCGTAGTCCCGCACCGCCTCCGGCGTCGGAGTCGGAAGTTGTCGCTTCGTGGTCGTCGGCGCTGCCGTTTCCTCGGAAGTCGGCTCATCGGATGTAAGGTCCGGTCCGGAAGTGACTGCAGGAGAACCCGAACAGGAAGAAAGAAAGAGCGCAACAATTAGCGCAAACAGAATTAATTGCAGCTTTTTCATAATGAAACCTCCGGCAACGGTAATTTCAACCCGTTTTCCATGGATGGATTCGCTTGTTCCTCAGAGTCCTCGGTTAATCGCGGCGATTATCCGGTCATGAATTTTCATCTTTAATTCATAGTATATCCTATTATTCTCATAGCGGAAGTTTTGCATAATAAGCTTATAGTTGACATGCTTTGATCATTTAAATTTACTGGGACAGGTCATCCGGCACGCTGCCGATCCGAAGGAGCGTTTGGGGACCGAATATATACCAAGGAGAATTTGATATGATTAAACGACTAGCCCTCCCGCTATCCGTCATTCTCGTCCTCGGATTTCTGCTGTCCGGCTGTTTCAGCACATCGTCGGACAAGAAGGATAAGAAAAAAGTCCGTTTGGATGACACCGAATGGGTCAGTAATCCGGATCTTTCTTGCCTTTCATTTGAAGATGATGGCGAATTTCGCTTCTATCGGGATGACGACGTTCGCGATGACAATTATTTCGAAGGCGAATACGATTTTTATATCGGCGAGGACGCAATAGAGTACGTCACGGACGATCTGGAAGAATACGGCCTCACCAAGAAGGAAATCGATCGATTCACCGAAGAAGAAGAAACTCGTGAAAATTTTGTGTGTCTCGTACTGCACAACGAGTCCATCATCGTAGACGGTGAAGAAGTCATCGACGAGCCTTATGACATGCCATATTATGGATTTCTGGAAGAAGATGATGACGAGAGAACGCTGACTCTGGTCAACATGGAAACCGCAACCATCACAGAATATGATGAGAAAGACTAGAGTCGTTATAAGCTGCGAAGAGATCGGAATACTATAACACTATGAAAAGGGGGGCGAATTCGCCCCCCTTTGATATTTGCGTATCCTCTGCAATCCGACGACGCAAAAATGGGGCGGATTCTTTTCGAAAACGAATGCAAATGAGAAACGGAGTGCCGGGTCGATGGTAGTTCTGCTTGTCGGGTGTTAGCAATACATTCTAATGCATATAAATACCTAGCGGTTCAAAGGAGATCACACTGAAGATCTGGTAGGTACGGAAGACCTTGTTCTTGGAAACAAGTCGTTCTTGCCGGACTTCACTCCGGGA
>JAEAME010002282.1_pt1 | contig 11489 bp, 13 predicted proteins | sample 8958731 | NCBI WGS metagenome assembly JAEAME01 (sample SAMN16933194, study PRJNA681113) | bioreactor sludge metagenome | isolation source: anerobic bioreactor sludge (Control) | place: India:Bengaluru | collected 2018-10-24 | reverse complement strand
AAACCTCGCGCCCGCGGAGGGAAGGACCCATTGGCGTCAGCCAATGGGAGGCGTTACCCTTTCTAAATATCTTGCGTCAGTTCTTCACCGTGTTAAAGAAATGCTTTGCAAGCTAAGGAATTGCCCGGTTGCATCAGCAATTTTGAGGCGGTTGTACTGACCGCCGGAAAGTGTCCCTGTACTTTCTGGAAACTTCTATCGTGAAACTGCCTACGGTCACCTGGCTGGCTGTGGTGTGTTCAATGTGGTTCACGTTAATCAGGTAAGAACGGTGTACCCTGATAAACCGGTCGTCCAGCACCGATTCCCATTGCGAGATTTTCATTTTGGTACGGTATGCTGTTTGATCGGCCATCCGGATAAGAACTTCTGAATCCCTCGATTCTACCAGCAATATGGAATCTGTCCTGACGGAAACTTTTTTCCGTTCGGAGATGAATGTGATGTATTCGTCGGGCGGCACGGTCTTTATCAGGTAATATTCAATAATGCGTTCCAGCGCGATAAAGGCCGCCAGAAGAATCCAAATGAGAACCGGATTGAAGATAAGGTCGGGCAGATTTCCCGGATAGAGTTTGAACAGGTACCAGCTGGTAAAAATGATACACAGGTACTCTGTAAGGAGGGTGGAGACAGCCAGGCAGATACAGTGCAGGATGCCTTTGCGCCGGTTTGTAAAGGAAAGGTCCCTCATCAGGTATTTGGCGAGCAAGGCTCCGGGCAGGAACATTACAGCCAGCAGCAGGGCTTTGGAATACCCGTCCACGACACTCGAAAAAATAAGGCTCATCAACAGCACAACCACCAGCCAGTACCCAATGTTGAAATACTTTCTCATGTTCAAAAATAGGCAATCCGTGAAAATTATTATGCATGTTGCCGGTACTTGAAAGCCGACAGACGGATTTTGCACCTTGCGGAACGGTTTTGACCTTTGATAACCTGTGATGCCAATGTACTTTTGTGATAACAACTAAAACAAAAGATTATGTTAGAATTATTCATTAGTGGTGGTCCTCTTTTTATGGGACTTTTGACAATTGAGTTGGTATTTTTAATCATTGCAGCCTGGAAAGCTCCTGCCTGGACTAAAGAAATTGGTCTGCTGGCGTTGATCACCGGCATCCTGTCCACGCTCCTGGGCTTTTCCCAGGTATGCGATGCCATACAGCAGGCAGGAGATGTTTCAATGAGTGTCATGGCAGGTGGAATAAAAGTGGGATTGATCCCCATTATTTACGGCGGACTCATCTATGTAGCGTCGCTCATCATCCGCATTATCCACAAGCCCAGGATTTGATGCCAAAGCGTTTTGTGCGTGATTCAGGGGCTTGTCCGGTTTATTGGATATCCTTTGCTGCCTTGCTCAAACAAATGTGTTTGGGCAGGGCAGTGAATTTTAACGGACAATATATTTCCGGTATAAAATATATATATATAACTTAGTAGTAAAGATCTCAGTAATTTGAACAGGAAATTATATATACTGCCAATCCTGTTTCTGCTCACGGCAGTTCTCTTTCCTTATGCTGCATATTCTGCCGGGCGGCTTTTTCAGGGAGACACCGTTCAAAAAAGAGTTTATAAGGCATTGCGAACAGAGAACGCGCCTCTTATTGACGGCAGGCTGGAGGATGCCTGTTGGGGTGCGGGCGAGTGGCAAACCGATTACAAACAATATGTTCCGGTATATAATACGGCACCGTCTTATAAAACCGAAATAAAAGTTTTGTATGATAATAAAAATCTGTATGTTGCTATCAGGTCGTATGACGATATGGCAAAAATTACAAAACGGCTGGGACGCAGGGATAATTATTTGGGCGATATGGTGGGCGTACAACTGGACAGTTATTATGACCGCCGGACAGCCTTTGAGTTTGTTGTAACAGCGGCCGGACAGAAAATGGATATATGGCTCTCCGATGATAACACGGATTTAAATTGGAATGCCGTATGGTATGTGAAAGTGGCGTATGAAGAAAACGCCTGGACGGCAGAGTTCAGAATTCCCCTGAGCCAATTGCGTTACAGCCCTTCCTGTGATCAGATCTGGGGGTTCAATTCATGGAGGTATGTCAACCGTTTGCAGGAAGAAAGTCACTGGAAGTTAATGGCTAACGACGGGACAGGCGGCGTATATACTTTTGGTGAGTTACACGGCCTTAAGGAATTACCAAAAAACCGCCGGATGGAACTGGCTCCCTATATTTCGGGCAGTGTCACTACTAATAAAAAAATTCCGGGGAATCCATATGCCAATGGGATTCGCTTTGGAGCCCGCGGCGGATTGGATGCCAAGATAGGCTTGTCGAACAACTTTACCCTGGATGCCACTATAAATCCCGATTTCGGACAGGTCGAGGCCGATCCCTCCCAGATGAACCTTACGGCATTTGAAACGTATTTTGAGGAGAAGCGTCCGTTTTTCATTGAGGGTAAGAATATTTTTACGTTTGATTTTGACGGTGATGAGTTGTTTTATTCCCGCCGGATAGGGCATACACCTTCTTATAATCCCGGGGCTGCGATGATGAAAATGCCCGAATTCACCACCATAGGCGGTGCAGCGAAAGTTTCGGGAAGGACCTCGAACGGACTTTCGGTGGGAATACTCGAGGCGGTAACCCTTAAGGCCAATGCGCAAATATATGAGAATGGCATAGATTCCGTGCAAACGGTGGAGCCGTTGACCAATTACCTTATAGGCCGTTTCCAGAAAGATTTTGGCCGCGGAAACACCATCCTGGGAGGAATGGTCACCCATACGCACCGGACCATCCGGGATGAACACCTTAACTTCCTGGGGAGGGATGCCTTAAGCCTCGGCCTGGACTTTAAAAGATTCTGGGCGGACCGTAAGTATTTCGTGGAATTCAAGGCTGTCGGCACCCATATTGGCGGAGACGAAGAAGCTATCCGGAGGCTACAAACCGCTCCGGCGAGGTATTACCAAAGGCCCGGAAGCGGGTTGCCATACGATACCACAAGCACACGAATGAGTGGTATGGGCGCGTTTTTCAGGATAGGACGGTGGAGCAAGGGCAATTGGCGTTATAGTGAAGTAGCTGTGATTCGTACCCCCGGCCTGGAGTTCAATGACCTGGGCTTCATGAAACTGTCAAATAATATAAAGAACAGCACCAATGTAGCGTATGTGGAGAAAGATAACCAGTGGATTTTCAAAAATTACGACATTACCCTGTCGCAGGAAAATGCATGGAATTTTCAGGGAAGAGGCCTTTATTCAGGTTTTGAGCTCGATTCAGATTTTGAATTGCGCAACCATTGGTCTGTCTTTCTGGAAGCACAATACAAATTCAGAATAGTGGATGAAAAATTGCTTCGCGGGGGAATGGCTATGAAAGTCCCCGATTACTTACAATATGAAGCAGGTGTTTATTCCGACCATTCAAAAAAAATGAATTTTGGTGTATACGCCGCATACTATCATGCACTTACCGGAAATTCAAAATTTTTCTATTTAGCGCCCGAAATGAGTTACCGGCCTTTTTCGAATTTGCTCTTATCATGTAAGGCGGTTTACGAAAGGAATTTGGACGAGCTGCAATATATTGGACGGTTCTCCCGCCTGATCACGTCCCCGGCATGGCTGCTGGGAACGGTAGACAACCGTAACCTGGGTTTGACTCTGCGTGTTGACTGGGCCATCACGCCGGAACTGACTGTTCAGTACTATGGCAGTCCCTTTGTATCTATTGGGGATTATACTCATTTAAAAGAGATTACCCGTCCCATGGATGATACGTATGAAAATCGGTTCAGGAAAGTTCCTTTTGAGCGTAACGGGAAGAACTATATGCTGGATAGCGACGGAGACGGAACATTTGATCTGAAGATTGATAATCCGGGATTCAATTATCAGCAATTCCGCAGCAACCTGGTGTTGCGCTGGGAGTACAGGCCGGGTTCTACCTTATATTTTGTATGGTCCCAGGACAGGACCGGATACGATGCGGGTGGACCTTTCTCTTTTGGAGAGGGTTACAAACTTATGGGAGATGTCTTCCCGGGCAACGTTTTTATGATTAAGCTCAATTACTGGTTCTCCAATTGAGTTTTCTCTTAACTTGATATCACACAATTTTTATCCCGAAGAAGAATGAAAGAATCAAAACACATTGCCTTAAGCCTGCAGCAGGAAAAGAAAGTGGTTTTCACGGCTCAGTCCTGCAAAAATTTTCATCAGAGAATGTTGATTTGCCAACATGCATTCCGGCAGGGAGTAGTCCCCGTGAATCCATTTAATCTGTTCGGTTATTTTCTGTATGAACTGGTTGACAGAGACCTGGTAAGGAACGGGAACAACAACCTCCTGTACAGATGCGACGAACTGTGGGTGTATGGGGAGATCAGCGATGGGGTCCTGGCCGAAATACAAATGTTTTCAAAAACCGGGAAACCGGTCAGATATTTTAATATTTCAGGGTTACCCGGAACAATCAGGGAAATATCAGCAGAAGAACGAACATTTGAAAAGTGGATCTGATATGGAGCGAAATGCTGTTCTTCAACATACTGTACGTTTTGTCAAAGATACCTTATCCGGGGCAGAAGGCGGGCATGACTGGTGGCATATCTTTAGGGTGTGGCAGTTAGCAATACAGATAGCCCGGAGTGAACCGGCAGATCTTTTTATTGTTGGACTTGGCTCGTTGCTTCACGATATTGCGGACCCAAAATTTAACGGAGGCGATGAAACCGTTGGGCCCGAAAAGGCGAGGGAGTTCCTTGCTTCACTCGGGGTTGAAGAAGAGGTTATAGCGCACGTAGAAAAAATCGTAGCGAACATTTCTTTCAAAGGTGTCAGCCACACGCAGGCATTCAGATCCACCGAGCTGGCTGTTGTCCAGGATGCAGACCGGTTGGATGCAATGGGTGCCATAGGGATTGCCCGGGCATTCAATTACGGGGGATACAAAGGGAGGGAACTGTTCAACCCTCATATCATGCCGGTAGTTCACAGGACAAAGGAGGAATACATAAACAGTACGTCTCCCACTGTCAATCATTTTTACGAAAAACTACTCTTGCTCAAAGATATGATGAATACACAAACCGGAAGGTCCATGGCGGAGCACAGACATAAATACATGGAGCAGTTCCTTGTTGAATTTCAGGAAGAATGGCAGGGAAATGTATAATTCTTACAGCAGCCGGGCGTTAGTTACGGGTTTAGGCGTTTTAACAACCAGGATACGTGCCGGTTTGTCGCTGTGGTTATAAAGGCAATGCACTATGTCTTTAGGACTTTCTACCAGCATATTGGCTTTCACTTTCTGTTCTTCGCTGCCTACCTGTATGGTCGGACACCCTTCAAGCACAAAAAAGAACACATCCACAGGTGTTATGTGCGGCTTAAGCGCCTCTCCCGGTTGCAGGTTAATGTGCATAACCTGGGCATCGCTCTTCTCATACAGCAAACGGACATCCACCTTATGCGGTGTATCTTTGATTTCTTGTTTTTTCCAGTCTGTAATTATCATATTAATGGTTTTTTATTTGTCGAAAGTAGTAATTATTTACCTTACCGTGAAATTATATAACTTTGGACTATATACTTAAAAGAAACTATTATGGATAATCAATTACTGTCTGCCTGCGGATTAATATGCAATGAATGTAACTTTTTCGGCAATGAATGCCAGGGTTGTTACCTGGTTCTGGGTGCGCCTTTTTGGGCAAAAGAACATGTCCCCGGCGGAGTCTGCCCGCTATACAAGTGTTCTGTTATGGATAGGAAATATGCCGGTTGCGGCCAATGTGCAGAACTTCCCTGTGAATTGTTTAAAGGGATGAAAGACCCGAACTGCACCGATGAAGAACATGTCATAAACCTCAGGGAGCGTGTTTCCAGGTTAAAGAAAAACGCATAATATACGGGCGAACCAGCCGGTCTGGTGTGTTGAAAATATTCCCGATGGAAACAATCCGAAATATAACGTATTCAATTGTTACTGGTGGTGCCGGAGGTCTGGGCAAAGCATTTGCTTTTGAACTGGCCAGCAAGGGTTTCGGCACCATTCTGATTGACTTGCCCGGCCGGGGTCTGGATGTTATTTGTAATGAAATAAAAAATCGCTACAAAAACGACTCGGTCTATTACGAAACCGACCTGACCAAAATTGAAAATATTATTAACGTTACGAGTAATATCAACGTAAAGTACTCTGTGTCAGTTTTGATTAATAATGCCGGTGTCGGAGGAACGCGCCGTTTTGACCTGGCGGACGTAAACTATATTAATACCATTATTCAATTGAACGTTATGGCAACAACCGTAATGACCAGGCAATTGTTTTCCAATTTGAAAATGCAGGAAAAAGCGTATGTGCTGAATGTATCGAGTATGGCGGCTTTCAGTCCTATAGCATTTAAAACAGTTTATCCCGCTTCAAAAGCCTTTGTTCATTCGTTTACACGGGGATTATACGAAGAATACAAAAAGACCAACGTTTTCATTAGCGTGGTAAATCCGGGACCTATGAGGACCAACCCGGAAATTACCGCCCGAATTGACAAGCAGGGTTTTTGGGGGAAGCTGGGTTTGCTTTCGCCGGAAAAAGTGGCAGAGATATCCGTAAGACAACTTTTTAAGCGCGATACACTTATTATGCTAAACGGATTCAACTGGCTTGTCCTGAAGGTTCTTCCTATCTGGATAAGATTGCCATTGCTTTCCAGAGCCGTTAGAAGAGAGCTTATGTAACAAATGACTATGGATAACGTTTTTGTTACCGGAGCTAACGGCTTATTAGGTACAAACCTGGTTCTTATGCTCCTCGGGAAAGGCTTCGGGGTAGTTGCCCTGGTGCGCAGAAAAGGGAGCTTTGTTAATCCGGAACTTAAAAATCTCCATCTTCTGGAAGGGGACTTGCTTTCAACAGATAAGCTCAATATGGGCATATGCGGGTGCCGGTATGTAGTGCATGTGGCGGCCAATACATCGCAGAACTTGCTGAGTGTGGAAGATTATTGCGACGCAAACGTAACAGGCACCCGAAACATAATTGAGGCCTGCATAAAAAACAATGTAGAAAAACTGGTTTATATCGGTACGGCAAATACATATGGCTACGGCAGTATATCAGATCCCGGGAACGAGGAGCTGCCCATGAGGAGCCCCTTTACTATGTCGTTTTATGCCATGAGCAAAAAACAGGCTCAGGATATTGTGGACAAAGCCTCTTCCGAACTGAATGTTACCACCATTAGTCCGACGTTTATGATGGGCCCTTTTTCCAAAAAAAACGGCTCGGCAAAATTACTTCATATGGCGCTTGACAAACGGGTGGTATTCTATCCGGGCGGCGGCAAAAACTTTGTGTACGTCGGGGACGTTGCCCGGGCAATAATTAAAGCTTTTGATTTGAAAGAGAGCGGCCAGAAATTTCTTATTGCTAATGAAAATCTTACCTACAGGGAATTTTTCAAGAAGGTTGCAGAACATAATCGCCAAAAAACCGTATTGATTCTCATTCCCAATCTGATATTGCGTTTTGCCGGCCGGGTAGGCGATCTGTGCCGGTTTTTGAAAATCCCCGTGGATTTCTCCTCTGTGAATACCAAAATATTAACCGTAAAGAATTTTTATTCTAACGACAAGGCAAAAAAGAATTTAGGCATGGATTTCACACCATTGGATCAGGTGCTGGATGATATAATAGCGGTTGGGTAAGGTCAGCGGGGGTTTCCGGAGGTCTGCACACTTGTCTGTCACAATCCCTCCGCCCATCTGGTCAAGAACTTCCTACAGGCTATTCAGAATGGGAAACGCCTCCCATTGGCGCAGCCAATGGGTCCTTCCCTCCGCGGGCGCGAGGTTTCCCTTTTCTGAATAGCTTGTGGCGTTCTATGCAGTGGTGCAGCCAGACGCGACCTGGGACTTTCTTCTGCTCCAATACAAAGCAGGGGTCAAATGTCGGCTTCTTGTATGTAGCTGAATAATAGACGATTGACGTTTTTCTGAGTTTGACCATTGACACTATGCTCGCCGGAAACCCAATGAATACGTGATGGCTAAAGCAAGGGTCAAATGCCGACTTCTTGTATATAGCTGAATAATAGACGCTTGACGTTTTCCCATGTTTGACCCTTGACGGTCATGCCGCCGGAAACCTAATGAAAACGTCTCTCTGTTTGCGGCGCAAATTGGTCCTTCCCTCCGCGGGCGCGAGGTTTCCCATATCTGAATAGCTTGTGTCATGTTTTGTGGTTAAGCAGGAAATCCTCAGGCACGGAGATACAGTGAAGGTTATTGAGCCGGAATGGCTCGTTTGTGAAATTCGGCAATTACTCAAAAGAACGTTAGAAAAATATAATGACAAAACCGACCTGAATGGATAATTCCGGCCAGATCCAAATTCGTTCTACACATCTCAGAAGCCTGAACAAAAAAGGGGCGGGTTTTTCTATTTTGTTCATTATTTTTTTTGTAGTTTGGACACAATTTGTTTTGCTGAAGTTCAACATGCCGGCTTTTCTGAAGTTTATGATTACATTTATACTCTCTTTTGCCCTCAGCTGGCTTACGGGTATATTGCTCAGGAAGATTAAGTTGTTCAGACTGTATATATGATGAAATTTATTTGCCCTTTGATCACTGTTACTGATATTAAGCGTTCCCGCATATTTTATGAGAATGTACTCAATCAGAAAGTCGCATTTGACTTTGGACAGAATGTGTCCTTTGCCGGTGGTTTTGCCATTCATTTGAGATCCCACTATAAAGAACTGATTGGTAACAAGGAGATCCGGCCTGGCGGCAACGATTTTGAACTGTATTTCGAGTTTGATGATCTGGAAAGTTTTGTGGCCAAACTCCTGGAAAACCAGGTGATTTTTGTTCATCAAATGAGGGAACAACCCTGGAGACAGCGCGTAGTGAGATTTTATGATCCCGATGAACATATTGTTGAAGTGGGGGAGTCAATGGAATACCTGTCTTACAGACTATCTAAAGAAGGTATGACAGCAGAAGAAATTGCCGGGGCCACCGGACTGCCGGCAGATTTTATAAAAGAAGCGGTTGAATCTTTTAGCAAAGCCAACAATGAGTGATTAATGGAACAAAGGGACTATATTTTACGTGAAATAGAAAAGATTGGAATGATCTTGCAAAAGATCATTTTCAGATTATTTGGCAAATCGGGAACTGCTTCTGTGCAGGATAACAAACAGCTGGAAGAAACCGCCATGGATTTACAGGATCTGGCAGATTTCCATCTGGCAGGCTTTATTCAGATGGACAGACAGGATGCAATCAGATACCTGGAATCACAGGAAGGATTCAATCTGAAGAACATAGAAGATTTTTCCCTGATTCTTGAAAAACTTGGTTTTACAGATAAGGCATTATGGCTCCTGGAATATTGCCGTATGAAGGACAAGACCTATTCATTTGAACGAGAGAACCGCATAGCGACGTTACAATCCCGGATAAAGGAGCCACGGTAAGTTATAAAAACGATTATGGTTTCTATCTTGAAATATATTATATTGCCGGTGTGGACTGTCTTGTTTTTCTCACCTTCACTGACATTTCGTGACGAGACGTACCGAATAGCGGCAGAGGCGGGCATTCCGCTCTTACAGGTTGCATACCGTGAAGGCGACAGCCTGACTGTGTTTGAGGTTTCAACGGTACCTGAGATCTGTCCCCGCGCAGACTGTTTCACTGTTTTTCAGGCAGCATCGCTCAGTAAACCCGTGATGGCATATATAATCATGAAAATGGCTGACCGGGGCGAGATAGATCCGGACACACCGCTTATTTGTTACACGCAGGCAAACAGGTTTACCAACAGGGAACTTGCCGGCAGATTAACAGCCAGGATAGTGCTCAGTCAGACAAGCGGTCTTCCCAATTGGGCGGCCTCTCCGGGCTCTTCCGACTGGCCTGACGCTCCAATATCTTTTTTGTTCAGGCCGGATTCCGCTTTCAGCTATTCGGGTGAGGCATTTGCTTTTCTTCAGCGTGCGGTGGAAAGTATAAAAGGGAAAGGGCTGGAAGAGATCGCCAGGGAAGAGGTTTTTATTCCTTTGGGGATGCACGCCTCGTCCTATGAATGGTTATTCGAATACGATACCCTGGCGGCTGACGGTTATACCAGAGAGGGTGAAAACAGGGGACCGGGAAGTTTCCCGAGGGCAAATGCCGCCTATACACTCAGAACAACGGCCGGAGATTACATGAAATTTCTTATTGCTTTGAACGAAGGAGCCGGACTTAGCCGTCAAAGCAGAAATGCCATGTTCTTTCCCCGGGTGAATGCCGTGCGGTATCCAGGTCATCCCAGGGACTGCGACCGGCATGTGTTCTGGGGGCTCGGTCTGGGAATTGAAAAACACGGGACGCTTGGAGAGGTTGTTTTCCATTGGGGGGACAACGGTCGTTTCAAATCACTTTTTTTGATCGTTCCAAAGAGCAGATCAACTCCCGGCCGGATACTGGTGTATTTTACAAACAGTGAAGCAGGTCACGATATTATCAAGCCTTTGTCCTTCCTATTCCTTGGGAATGAGGAGCCTCTGGCGATCCATGATTGGGTGTTGCAGCAGTACAAGTAATCGATAATATAATTAACTTTACGTCAGGCCAAACGTAAAGTTATGGAAACTCAAATTTCAAAAGCAATTATTTTTCTTTCCCCTTTTGCCATTGCGCATCATCAGATAGTTGTTAACGATGCGGGGGTTCCCGTGGATTACCGTTTTTTGTATGTGAATCCGGCATTTGAAACAATTACAGGGCTCGAGGCAAAGAACATTGTGGGTAAAACCGTTCGTGAAATCCTTCCCGATATCATAAATGATTCCTTTGACTGGATCTCTTTCTATGGATCTGTCGCCCTAAGCGGGGAGAATAAGACTATTGAACAATATGCCAAACCTTTGGAACGGTGGTACCAGGTGCAGGTGTATTCCAGTGAAAAAGGATTTTTTACAACCTTGTTTACAGACATTACCCAGCAGAAAAAACAGGCTGAAGAGATGGAAGGATTTTTCTCAGTGAACCTGGATCTTCTGTGTATTACCGGTATGGACGGAACGTTTTACAAATTGAATAAACAGTGGGAAACCGTCCTGGGATATCCTATAGAAGAATTGCTAAAGCATAAATTCCTTGAATATATCCATCCGGACGATATGCAGAGCACATTACAGGCGCTTGGCGAATTGAGAGAAGACAAAGAAGTATTGAATTTTGTGAACCGTTACCGATGCCACGACGGCAGTTACCGTTACATTGAATGGCGTTCCAAACCGAAAGGCAACCTTATCTATGCTGCGGCAAGAGATATAACTATCCGAAAAACACTTCAGGAGAAGCTCGAAGCAAGCGAAGCTAACTTCCGAACCTTCTTTGACTCCCTTCATCATATGGTCTTAATAGTGTCAAAGGACGAGAAAATACTTCATGCAAATAACGCATTCATCGCAGAAACGGGTTATACTGTGGAAGAACT